>Ga0209697_10000394_pt1 | contig 71485 bp, 58 predicted proteins | sample AliMusrvi5mmetaG_FD_184115 | JGI IMG/M metagenome (GOLD analysis project Ga0209697, IMG submission 184115) | Freshwater lake bacterial and archeal communities from Alinen Mustajarvi, Finland, to study Microbial Dark Matter (Phase II) - Alinen... | ecosystem: Environmental > Aquatic > Freshwater...
GCAAATATCCATGATGAGCGAACCGGAGAAGTACACGCCGTGCGCATGAACACCAGCAAATTGGCGAACAGCACACTTATTCAACTCTTGAACCCTGAGTTTCCGCACTAATTGGCAGAAGTCGGGAGAATGAACCAAAATCTTTATCTGTCGAGTCAAATGCTGACAGAAAAGCCAGGTAAATATCATTAACTTTCATCTTTTAATATGTTTTTGTTATAAAAGTCACAATGAGATTCCAATAAAAGCCAAACCGCCTAATATACTATAAGACGTATTCATCAGATATTTCTTATTTCTCAGGTCAAGAGACTTAACTGAGTATCGAAAACCTGCACCGGCAAATAAATTTGAATTAATGTTATACTCCACACTACAATCAACTTCCGCGATACGCCCTGAAATTTTTTTTAATTCTATTGGCAAATAATCTGCATGAACAGAATACCGAATACATTTATTCTGTTGATAGGTAGCATAAGTGCCAACACAAGGCAATACAATAAAATAGTTTTCTTCACTATAACCAATGACAGGAATTGAAGCGTGAGCATTACAATAAATTGCCTGTAAACCACCTGAACCTCCAAACTCGAAATTACCTGACTGCACAATTGCATGAAAATAGCGCAATCGCATGGTTTTTACATCAATATCAACAGGCGCCATAACCGCAGGACGCAATAAAAAAAACAAAAAGCGAACATTTTTCCGGCCCAAAAGCACAGAAGAAGTCATGTCCTTTGTGTAGGTTAAATCGATTCCTGAATATTTACTTAACCTTCCTTCAACATCAACATAAGAAAAGGGCTGTACGATTTCACTTTTATCGCCCTGGTTGATATCAAGAGTTGGCTTTGAACTATCATTGAGCAATTCATAATGCAAAGCTGGCTCGTGTTGATTCCACTGCATACCCAAAACCATACGCAATCTTCCAGCATTCGAACAATTTTCTCCTGAGTTATAATCAGCAAATGCTACGTCAAATTTGATAAATAGGATAAATGAAAAAAATACGATTACCGCATTAACCAAACCGTTTCTTTTGAGTATCATAAACAGCAAATTGGAACTATTTATGCCACGCCCACCACTTGACTACCAAGCACGGTAGCCACAATAATTTCCAGTATTCCAGGTAATCAACCCCTCCAATGCGTCGATAAGCTTTCGGACGCTGTTATCCATCTTGTGCAATGTTACACCTGCCGCCCGCGCCCGATCGGTGTAGTCGTGGTACAACGGCTCGTTGTCATACAATTGAACAAGGTGCCTTACAAACCGATCATACAGTTCAGGATTGAGAAGCTTGGCATCCCGCTGGTGAGGGTTGGTCATCAGGAGTTTATGCACGAGAGGAGTAGCTCACAATTCCAGAATATCAGTTGTTTCGAGTCTTTTTTTCCAGTGTTCCGGAAGAACGGACATGGACGCTCCGCTCGAAGAGTCCAGAAGACAATAAACATTCGCCCACAGAAGACGAGGTTTTCGCTTTTTGTACAAAATGTCGTTATGCTTCATAATCCGCAGAAAAGAGCTTGCCCGATAAACTATAGCTATAAGATAGTGAAATAATTAGTAAGTACGCCGTGTAACCTCTTAAAAACATAGTAATCCTTGACGGATCTTCAACATTTGGTTTTGATTGAGTCTCCGCCCTTACCCCACCCAGCTCCCATCAACATCACCGCGCAGAATGCCAACCAGATCAACCGCTGTATCGGCAGTCACATCCACAGATATTGTGTGCGACGAGTCATGCGATGGATCCGCCTCATCCACAAACGCCCATTCCGGTGTTGGCGCAGGCAAACCAACCACGTGCTTGAGAATACCGATGGCGTCATTCAAATCCACACCATTAACCTTGTCGAAATCGGCGGCAACCTTCTGATAGTCATTCAGCGACGTCAGTCCAACGATGCTTTTGAGGATGGCAATGGCATCAAGCAGGTCAACAGCACCGTTATCGTTGGCAGAAGCAGCTTTTGCACTACTCAGAGTATACGTTCCTGCCGCCATGTCGTGATGCTGATAGAGACCATCAGCGCCAGTGACCATAGTGTCCAATGCTGTACCAAAGGTTGGAATCGCATCATTGCCCAGCCATCCTGTGCTCAAGGATAAATCAAAATGCTGCGGATTGGTCGGTACGGTCAGCGTCAAGGTGCCAAGCTGCAACGACTCTGCGGACAATGCTGTTATACCCGTACCGCCAAGCACAAAAAAGCCTGATGTTCCGGTATTGACCAGGGAGCTCCACCCCGAAGGTAAAACGGAAGCATCCTGCCATGCGGCAACAGAGCCCTCAGACAAGGCAAATTCAAGTTGCAAATTATGGATATCGCTCTTTGATGAGGTTTTCCAGAGTTCGATGGTTCGAGAACCATCTGCGGCCACCTGTATATTCCTGAATTCAACCGGCCGGGTACCTTCTGTAACAGGAATTGATGCAAGCATGCTGGTAACATCGGCAATTGCAGCCCCGCTCTTCCAAAAAGTGACATTACCTGCAAGAGTGTGAAGCAAAGGGGCTGCTGTTGTAAAGTCGTAGGTATCGGTGCAAGCATAGCGTTTTCCAGCTAGGTCACTGATTGAGCCCTCATCGAAGGTTACAAAGTAATGCGCCTTGTATGCTAAATCAGTGGTCGGGTTGATGGTCAGAGTATTACCGGAAACCGTCAGATTTGTGCTTGTTGCCACATCGTAGCTTTCCACCACTTTTCCACTGGCAGAACTGCTGTGGAGCGTTATTATCCCTGTGCCTTTCTGGATTGCTTCGCTGAAAGCAAGGACGATATCGGTGCTGACAGGAACATCAACAGCTCCGTCAGGCGGACTGAAAAGCTCTACTATCGGTTCGGCAAGATCTGAAGCAGCATCGGTGGCAAGTAATGTTACGTCGGTAAATGTAAAGTATTCAATCTGAAACGCAGAATCTCTACCATCACGATCTGTAACCTTGTCCTGAATAACGTAAATGAATGTCCCTGTGTCGTAATGGATGATATACTCAATAAAGTTCCCGCTGAACACTGCCGCATCAACGCCATCACCGCCATCCAGAATATCGTTGCCTGCTTCGCCGTTTAACGTATCATTTCCTCCACCACCAGCCAACATATTATTGAGATTGTTACCGGTAAGAGTATCGGCACTGGAACCTCCCACAGCATTTTCAATGAGAGCACCAAAGGCAATGCCAAGGTTATCCGTGCCATCATACAGGTCAGCAATTGTACCGGTGGCGATATACCGAATCGATGAATAGTGACCCGGGGTCAAATCGATATCGCACCTGGTGCTGAAATTCGACACATCAAGAGTATCATTGCCCCCTGCATCCCAAATAGTACGGTAAAAAGGGGTTAATGGATCAAAACGGTAGGTGTCATCACCAGTATGGTAATTGTTGTTAGCCCCGTAAAGGTACTGGATTGCGGCAATGTCGTAAACCATCGGGGTCGATGGATAAACTCCCGTGTATTGACTCTGCCCGGGATACAAATACCAGAAATTGCGGCTATTATAGGACATAACCGTATAGGTACGGTAATCAAGATTTTCCGGAAGGTACGGCGGCGGGGTACCTCCCCCCAACGCATCATAATTGCCGGGATGCTTCAAGCCAAGCCCGTGACCAGTCTCATGGATGAGGGCAAGCATGTTATACGAGCCATCATTCCAGTCACTTTCCGTAGCAACAGATGGATTGATCCAGACATCCGCAGCATTTGCCCAATAGTTGTTTGGATAGGAGCTATACCCCCATACTCCATTGCCAACAGCGGAGGAAAATGCAAAACGAAAGTCTCCGACATCATCTGTGGTCTCGATAACTTCAGTAACGGTGAGTGCTGCCACATCAGCCCAAGCCTGAAGAGCATCGGTCGCAGCGACTATCTGAGCAGCATTCAAGCAAAAATGGTTTGCCGCCAACTGCTCCTGCACCTGACTGTACGTTGGCTCCTGCCAATAAGCAGTTACCCCATTGCTCCAGGGAAAACTGTAGGTGAGCGCTACTTGAGAGAAAGAGCCAGCACTCCACTTTTGGAAGCTTTCGTTGAGGAGAGGATCAATGGTGCTGACCTCGCTTGAAACAAAAATGCTCGTGGCAGAAGAGTGTGAGGGATTTGGCATATCACTGTCAACAGAAATTTCTGCCCGAGTTCAACAACATCAATATTTTGACTTTACCAGATCACCAACAAGAAGGGAGGGAGAGATAGTCTTGCGCTCACTACCCTGCCCAATCAAGAGTGGTGAGCGCAGGAGCAGGATATATTACTCAGAAAACGAACCATCAGTAATCGTCTGGGTGGTATCATTCTTTTTCAGAATGCCATCCTCAACCATTTTATTGATCGCCTGTGAAAGTTGCTCGTGAGTACGAAGCATTGCGGGGACTGACATTGCCAGTGCGCCAACAGGACGAATATTTGCTTTCTCTTTTTCAATCTGTGTGATATTGACAAGATCCAAACGAATAACACCATCAATCAGTGTAATGTTGGCAATACCGTCGGCATAAATAGTCTGCATACTTTTACTCCATTAATTGTTTTATTTTTCGATGTGCATTTCCTCTCTGCAAGCACACAATATATTATCACAACGCTTTACTAAAAAAATAATTTCAAGGAACTTAATTTCTATGAAACACAAAAAGCACAGAAACTCCGTGCTTTTTATCGATATGGTGGGCGATAGAAGATTCGAACTTCTGACCTCTACAGTGTCAATGTAGCGCTCTAACCAACTGAGCTAATCGCCCTTCCTTAAATGGCCTTTAATATAGGCTTTCAATGATAAAACACAAAACTCATGAGCGCTGATTCAGCGCTTTATGCAGTTTTTTTCTTTTTCACCTCACCGGATGAATATTCCGGAAGAGCTTTGTTCTCTATGGTGTCGGCCGTAATGCGACATTTGTGAGTGTTTTTCATTGACGGAATCTCAAACATGATATCAATCATCACATTTTCGAGAACCGAACGCAGAGCCCTGGCTCCTGTACCACGCTCAATGGCTATCTGTACCACCTTGTCAAGCGACTCTTCGGTAAATTCAAGCTCCACGCCGTCCATTTCAAACAACTTTTTGTACTGTTTGGTAATGGCATTTTTAGGCTCAACAAGAATGTTGCGCAATGCCTCCTCGTCGAGCATTTCAAGAGTCGAAATCACGGGAAGGCGTCCGATAAATTCAGGAATAAGGCCGTAGTCGTGCAGATCATCCTGGGTGACAAGCTTGAGTATCTCCGGGTCATAACCGGTATGGGTTGTTTTGACCTTTGCTCCAAAGCCCATCGAAGATTTTGAAACTCTTTTGGCAATAAGCCGATCAAGACCCTCAAACGCTCCCCCGCATATAAAAAGGATGTTCTTGGTGTTGATGTTGATCAGTTGCTGTTCGGGATGTTTGCGTCCCCCTTTTGGCGGAACACCGACAACCGCGCCTTCAAGAATTTTCAGCAGAGCCTGCTGAACTCCTTCTCCGGAAACGTCGCGGGTAATTGAGACGTTAGCTGATTTGCGGGCAATTTTATCGATCTCATCAACGTAGATAATGCCCCGTTCCGCCCGTTCCAGATTGAAATCGGAAGCATGGAGCAATCGGGCAAGAATAGTTTCAACGTCATCACCTACATATCCCGCTTCGGTCAGCGAGGTGGCATCAACGATAGAAAAGGGCACTTCAAGCAAATTGGCAAGTGTCTGGGCAAGAAGGGTTTTTCCTGTGCCGGTCGGTCCAATAAGCAGAATATTGCTTTTTTCAATAACAACATCATCTTGTTCATCCTTCAATTCCTGCGAATCAATCCTCTTGTAATGGTTGTAGACCGCTACCGAAAGTGACTTTTTGGCTATCTCCTGCCCAACAACATACTGGTCAAGAGAATCCATGATAGCTTTGGGACTTGCAAGGCGCGGCTGAAACGGCCTCTCCTGAACCTTTTCTGCAGGCGGTACTGCATTGACCTCTTTACGCAGGATCTCGTAAGATGTTTTAATACAGCGATCGCATATAAATGCTTTAGGACCAGCAATCATGCTGTTGACCTCATGGGCACTTCTACCGCAAAATGAACAGTATACCTGATCATTAGTGCCGTTGTCGCCTCTTGTTTTCCCTCTTCCGGGTTCTCGTTCTCTCGTCATGAAACAAACATGCTTTCCGTCAAATTAATAAGGTAATAACTTAAAATCCCATCTTTGCCAGACTGTCCAGGATATGCTGAATAGTCAAGCTCAGTTTGGGATGATCGGTCTCAAAATGGTCGAGGGCCTCGTTCATGCGCTCCACTAGCGATTCGTCTTCATGGATAGTACCGACTTTTTCGGCCAGTAATCTCTGCATATCCGCCCTGAGATTAGACAGAACAACTTCAGTGGTTTCGTCAATGGATTCTACCTGCTCAAGCTCTTGGTGAAGTGTATCAAGGAGTTCCCTGAGTTTTTGCTGTTCCATAAATCCCCCCTGGTTAAGTAATTGTTTACGGAAGACTGGTGTAGCCCATCAGAAACCGGTCGCACTCACGCGCAGCAGATCTGCCCTCATGAATAGCCCAAACCACAAGACTCTGACCTCGACGGGCATCACCTGCGGCAAAAATTCTTTCCCGATTGGTGTGATATGTTTTATCCGTCGCCTTGATGTTTGATCGCTCGTCCTGGATCACCTGAAGCTGTTGCAGAAGATGCTCCTCCGGCCCGATGAACCCCATGGCAAGCAACACAAGCTCTGCCTGAATAATCTGCTCAGTACCAGCAACAGGCTGCGGAGCAAAATGACCATTGTCTCTTACCCATTCCACCCTGGAAACCTCGACTGCTTGCAGTGCACCTTTTTCGTCAGCAAGAAACTTCTTGGTCATCATGGAATATTTTCTCGGATCATCTCCCTGCACAAACTCAGCTTCTTCCTGCCCGTAATCCACCTTGAAGGTTTTTGGCCATTCGGGCCAGGGATTATCGCGCTGGCGATCAAGAGGTGGTTTCGGCATAATTTCAAGCTGCAGAACACTTTTGCACCCTTGGCGCAGTGACGTTGCGACACAGTCTGTACCGGTGTCGCCGCCTCCAATAACAACAACATTTTTATCGAAAGCTGAAAGAGCTGGAGCACTTTCGTCAAGCAGGGCTTTAGTACTGGAACGAAGAAAGTCCATGGCGAAATGGATGCCAGGCAATTCACGACCCTCTTCTGCAAGATTTCGAGGTTTTGTTGCGCCGGTACAAAGCACAACGGCGTCAAACTCTTCAAGGAGTTTATCGGCAGGATAGTCTACACCAACCTCAGTGCTCTCCATGAAATTGATTCCCTCCTGCTTCATCAGCTCAATACGGCGGTCTATCACAAACTTTTTGTCAAGCTTCATGTTCGGAATACCATACATCATAAGGCCTCCGAAACGATTATCCCGTTCAAACACCGTAACACTATGGCCTGCTTTATTAAGCTGGTCAGCACAGGCAAGTCCCGCAGGGCCTGACCCCACAACAGCCACCCGTTTTCCTGTTCTGTGGAGAATGTTTTTCGGTTCAACCCACCCTTCAGCAAACGCATGCTCTATAATCGAACACTCGATGTTCTTGATGGTAACCGGCGGTTCAATAATGCCGAGGACACAGGAACCTTCGCACGGAGCAGGACAAACCCTTCCTGTAAATTCCGGAAAATTATTTGTTTTTATAAGCCGATCGTAAGCCTCGCGCCAAAACCCGTTATAGATATAATCGTTCCACTCGGGAATAAGATTATGAATCGGGCAACCGCTCGTCATACCGCTCAGCATAAACCCTGTATGGCAGTACGGTGTCCCGCAATCCATACAACGGGCACCCTGCTTTTGTAACTCATCAGGAGCCATTTCCTTGTGAAACTCCTGCCAGTCTTTTATTCTCTCCAGAGGCTCTCTGTCAGCAGGCAATGCTCTCTGATACTCCATGAAACCCTTAACTTTTCCCATATCGATGATTTAATCTTTTCCGATATCAATTCCCTGAAACTCTTGCCGGGTCGTGAATATTTTTATGAAATGCTGCCATAACCGCTTCGTCGCCACTGAGCCCTGCTGCCTCGACCTCTTTCATGGCTTCAAGAGCACGTCGGTAATCATGCGGCATGACTTTAACAAATCGCTTCAGAAAAGCATCCCTGTCATCAAGAATTGATTGTCCAAGGTCGCTTCCGGTGTAGCTGACATGCCGTTTAATCATGGACTGAAGTTCTGCACGCTCCATCGGGTCGTCAATTGGAGAGAGAGCCACCATATCGTGGTTGCAATTGCTGACCAGGGTACCATCAACATCGTACACATAAGCCACACCACCTGACATACCAGCAGCAAAGTTTCTGCCTGTTTTACCGAGAATGACAACGGTTCCGCCAGTCATGTATTCACAACCATGATCGCCAATAGCCTCAACCACAGCCCGCATACCGCTGTTGCGCACACAAAAGCGCTCTCCAGCCATCCCCCTGATAAATGCCTCGCCAGAGGTTGCCCCATAAAAGCCCACATTGCCGATGATGATGTTTTCTTCCGGCACAAAAGAGGAGCCTTTGGCTTGATAAACAATAATCCGCCCTCCAGAAAGTCCCTTGCCGACATAGTCATTGGCGTCACCTTCAAGTTCAAGAGTCATCCCCTGAGGAATAAATGCTCCGAAACTTTGACCGGCAGAACCGATAAATTTCAGGTGTATCGTATCGTCCGGCAATCCTTTGGAACCATGCGCCCTGGTCACTTCATAACCAACAATGGTACCTACGACCCTGTTGGTATTTCTGATGGGAAGAGTGGTGACAACTTTTTCCTTGTTCTGAATCGCTGGCTTGCAAAGAGAGAGCAAGGTTGTGCGATCAAGACTCTCTTCAAGACCGTGTTCCTGCTTTATGGTGCAATACCGTGTTTCGTTTTCACCCACCTCAGCCTGGTGGAGAATTTTGGAAAGATCGATGCCCTGAGCTTTCCAATGAGTGACGGATTTCTTCATGCTGAGCAATTCGGTCCGTCCGACAAGCTCGTTGAGGTTACGCACCCCAAGACGTGACATATATTCACGCACTCCTTCTGCAAGAAAGCGCATGAAGTTTTCCACATGTTCTGGTTTTCCCTTGAAATGCTTGCGCAGTTCGGGGTTCTGGGTGGCAACACCGACGGGACAGGAATCGTCCTGGCAGCAGCGCATCATGATGCATCCCATAACCACAAGAGTTGTTGTGGCAAAACCAAACTCCTCGGCACCAAGCATGGCTGCGATAACAATATCCCTCGCTGTTTTCAACTGACCATCTGCCTCCACAACAATACGACTGCGCAGATTGTTCAGCACGAGGGTCTGGTGCGCTTCTGCCAGACCAAGTTCCCACGGCATACCAGCATGCATGATGCTTGAAACGGGCGAGGCACCTGTTCCTCCATCATGGCCACTGATAAGCACAACATCCGCATGGGCTTTGGCTACACCGGCAGCGATCGTACCCACCCCAACAGTCGAAACCAGCTTGACGTTGATACGCGCACTGGAATTAGCGTTCTTCAAATCATGGATAAGCTGCGACAGATCCTCAATCGAATAGATGTCGTGATGGGGCGGGGGCGAAATAAGACCTACACCTGGGGTTGAATGACGCACTTTTGCAACCCACGGATAGACCTTTGAGCCCGGAAGCTGTCCCCCTTCTCCAGGTTTTGCGCCCTGCGCCATCTTTATCTGTATCTCATTGGCACTGGCAAGATATTCGCTGGTTACACCGAACCTTCCTGATGCAACCTGTTTAATTGCCGACATTCTTGAATCGCCATTAGCATCCTTGATGAAGCGCGCAGGATCTTCGCCACCTTCACCGGTATTACTCCTTCCCCCAAGCCTGTTCATGGCAATGGCAAGAGTTTCGTGGGCCTCCTGACTGATAGAGCCGTAAGACATGGCGCCAGTCTTGAACCGTTTCAGGATTGCCTCAACAGGCTCAACCTCTTCTATCGGCACCGCCCGATCGCTGAACCTGATATCCATCAAGCCGCGGATAGTGCAAAGATGCTCGCTCTGGTCATCAATAAGGTTTTCGTATTTTTTAAACAGATCATAATTTGCTGTTCTGCAGGAGTGCTGCAGGAAATGGATCGCTTCAGGGCTGAAAAGATGATATTCACCGTTATGTCGCCATTTGCGTTCCCCGCCAGCATCAAGGCCTCGATCAACCTTGTTGCCCGTAGGAGGAAAAACCGTTTCGTGGCGTCTGTGCACCTCTTCTGCTACGACATCCAAGCCAATACCTTCAATGCGGGTCGGCGTACGGGTGAAATAGGCGTCAACGAGCTGGGTATTAAGACCAACCGCCTCGAAAATCTGGGCTCCACGATAGCTTTGGATGGTTGAAATCCCCATTTTTGCCATGGTCTTCACCACACCTTTGACAGCAGCCTTGACATAGTTTTTGACTGCAATCTTTTCCTCCAGTTTAATGCGGCCAGAAGAAACCAGCGAACGGATAGTTTCAAACGCCATATAGGGATTCAATGCGCCAACACCATAACTGATGAGCATGGCAAAATGGTGTACCGTTCGGGGCTCGGCTGATTCAAGTACCAGACCAACCTTTGTTCTGATGCCGGCATTGATGAGAAAATTGTGCAGACCGGAAACAGCAAGCAGCGCAGGGATAGGGGCTCGGTCACTCTCAAGCTCTCCCTTGTCGGAAAGAATAATGATATTGACGCCTTTGCTCGCAGCCTGTTCGGACTGGCGATAAAGATCCTGCATGGCAATTTCAATGCCTTTGCCACCTTGAGCTACGTCATAAAATATAGGAAGAGTAACCGCTCTGAACCCAGGCTTGTCAATTCCGCGAATCTTTTCAAGAGCCTGGTTCGTCAAGATCGGATGCGGTAAGCGAATGCGGCGACAATTTACCTCTGAGGGCTCAAGCAACTCTCCTTCCGTACCCAGCATGACCGTTGTGGAGGTTATAAGCTCCTCGCGTAGCGAATCAATCGGTGGATTGGTCACCTGGGCAAAAAGCTGCTTGAAATAATCGTAGAGCAACTTCGGTTTGTTCGAGAAGGCCGCAAGAGGTGTGTCATTGCCCATAGAGCCGACCAGCTCCACCCCTTTTTCGCTCATAATTTTTATCTGAAGGCTGATATCTTCCTGGGTATAGCCAAACACCTTCTGACGGGCGGTCAGACTGTACTTGTCTTCATCAGGATTTTTCATCTGCGGATGATCGGCCAACGCCTCCAGATCAATAATATTTCGCTCGATCCATTCGCCATAAGGTTGTTCCCCGGCAAAGGTTTGCTTGATCTCTTCATCGGAAATAATGCGCCCCTGAGCAGTATCGACCAGAAACATGCGCCCCGGCTGAAGGCGGTCTTTTTTAAGAATCCGTTCTGGTGCAATATCAAGCACGCCGACCTCGGAAGCCATGATGACAAGGTCATCTTTGGTAATGTAATACCGGGAAGGTCGAAGTCCATTACGGTCAAGAACAGCACCAATCTGTACGCCATCAGTAAAGGTTACGGACGCCGGGCCGTCCCAAGGTTCCATAAGACAACTGTGATACTCATAGAACGCTTTTTTCTCCGGGGAAATAGCTTCATTGCCAGACCATGGTTCCGGAATAATCATCATAGCTGCATGAGCCATCGAGCGACCTGAAAGCACAAGAAACTCAAAGACATTGTCGAGGATAGCCGAATCACTGCCATCTTCCAGGATTACTGGCTTGATATTTTCAAGTGCATTGCCAAACACCTTCGACTCAATATTTTTCTCCCTTGCTTTCATCCAATTGACGTTGCCCTTCAGCGTATTGATCTCTCCATTATGACTCAAAAAGCGATAAGGATGCGCCCTGTCCCAGCTCGGGAAAGTATTCGTGCTGAAACGGGAGTGTACCATGGCAATGGCACTCTCCATGTCAGAATCGTGCAGTTCAGGATAAAACAACCCTACTTGCTCAGGAAGAAGCATGCCTTTATAGACAATAGTCCTGCTAGAAAGACTTGAAATATAGAAATAGCTGCTGCCAAGAAGGCCTGCGGTATATTTCACCCTTTTGGTGATGCGGCGACGGATGATATAGAGCTTGCGTTCAAATTCGAGCTCCGAAACCGTATCCTTTCCCCATCCGACAAAGAGTTGTTTGACTACTGGCTCCTGTGAAAGTGCTGTATCGCCAAGTGAATCGTTGCAGGTAGGAACTTTTCTGAACCCGATAAACTTCTGGCCCTCAGCCTGAATCATCTGACGGCAAATATCCTCTATAGCACGCCTCTGGGATATATCCGGCGGCAGAAAGAGCATCCCTACACCGTACCGGTTATCAAGAGGAAGGTCAATATTAATTTCAGAACAGACCCTGCGCAGGAACTTCTCAGGCACCTGAAGAAGAATTCCAGCTCCATCTCCGGTATTTTTTTCACATCCGCTTGCTCCGCGATGTTTCAGGTTTTCATTGATCCTTAAACCCTGCTCTACAATGTTATGGGACTTGACGCCTTTGATATGGGCAATAAACCCTACACCACAAGCATCATGCTCAAACTGAGGATCATAGAGTCCCGCATTTAACGTAACGTTCATATTTTCAGGCACAACTTTTCAAACAGTTTCAAAAAAACAACCGAAGAACCCTGAGGCTGAGTATAAATGTTTTTCAGCAATATCGTAGCCTAAATCAAAAATACCCGCCAAACTATGCTTTGCCCTGGCTGGCAACGGCATCGACAGCCTTTTTCAAGGCTTCCTGATCTCCGAGATAATAACTTTTCAAAGCCTTAAGGTTCTCATCAAGTTCATAAACCAGCGGAATACCGGTAGGAATATTTACACCAACAATATCCTCCTCGGAAATGTTGTCGAGGTACTTGACCAGCGCACGCAGAGAGTTGCCATGAGCGGCAATGATAACCTTCTTTCCTTTACGAATTTCAGGAGCTATCGTCTCATGCCATATTGGTAAAAAACGATCAACTGTATCCTTAAGACATTCACTCAAAGGCACCTCTGATTCAGTAAGAGAGGCATAACGGGGCTCAGAACCGGGATAGCGCTCATCACCCTTCTCCAGTGCAGGAGGTGGAGTATCATAACTTCTCCGCCAGACCAGTACCTGTTCCTCACCATATTTTTGGGAGGTCTCTGACTTGTTGAGTCCCTGCAGTGCTCCATAATGGCGCTCATTCAACCGCCAGCTTTTGAAAACAGGAATCCACATCAGATCCATTTCATCAAGAACACTCCAGAGCGTCCTGATAGCTCGTTTCAGAACAGAGGTATACGCTACATCGAAAACAAAACCTCCTTCCCGAAGCAATTTGCCTGCGTTTGCGGCCTCTTTTCTGCCCTGCTCGGTCAGATCAATATCATACCATCCGGTAAAGCGGTTCTCACGGTTCCACTGACTCTCTCCATGCCGCAATAAGACAAGTTTTATCATAGTGCCGTCCCCATTTTCAGGATATTTGTTATTCAGTAAATTTTTCCGTCCCCGTTGTTTGGGCCTCAATTTAATATTCTCTTCACCTTTTCTCAAACTTCATCCGTTCAAGAGCACAAAAGTTTACTTCAGAAGTAAGCGAATAGTTAAAAAGGAGGGGTTTTTCCAAGAATTGTCTGTAGATTTATAAATTGAAATATGATATCTTAGGTAATTTTTGGCGCAGGATGCGGGCAGCCAGGAGTATAACCTTCCCCCCTGTTCTCAGTGGTAATGATGATCTGTAAATGCTCTTATACTGATAAAAACAACAATGAACGTAGACAATTTCAGGTTACAGTTGGGTGCTAAAGAATATGTCCCCATCATTATTGGCGGCATGGGTGTGAATATTTCAACAACCGAACTCGCTCTTGCTGCGGAAAAACTCGGAGGAATAGGCCACATTTCTGATGCATTGGTCACCTATGTCTGCGACAGGATATTGAACACGACGTTTGTAAGCCGAAAAAGAAAAAAATACCTCCAATACCACAACAATCCCGACAAATCTGCAGTACTGTTCGACCTTGAAGAGCTTGTTGAAGCACAAAAAAAGTATATTGAGTACACTATCTCCCAGAAAACGGGTAACGGGGCTATTTTTCTGAATTGCATGGAGAAATTGACCATGAACAACAGCGTACCGACGCTGAAGATCAGGCTTACCGCAGCAATGGATGCCGGCATTGACGGATTGACCCTTGCTGCAGGGCTCAATCTCCGAACGCTTGATCTTATCCAGGATCACCGACGGTTCCGGGATGTTAAAATCGGTATTATCATCTCCTCGGTCAGAGCACTTTCCATCTTCCTGAAACGAGCAATACGACTGAACAGATTGCCTGATTACATCATTGTTGAAGGGCCGCTTGCCGGTGGTCACCTTGGTTTCGGGCCAGAAGACTGGCACACTTTCGATCTCAAAACAATTTTTACCGAAGTACTCACTTTTCTGAAAAAAGAGGCCCTGAATATTCCTGTCATTCCCGCAGGCGGCATTTTTACCGGAACTGATGCTGTCGACTATCTCAGAATGGGAGCGGCAGGCGTGCAGGTTGCAACCCGCTTTACCATCAGCAAGGAGGCTGGTCTGCCAGCCAACGTCAAACAGCATTATATCGATGCAAGGGAGGAAGATATCGTGGTCAATATGGCCTCAACCACAGGCTATCCCATGCGGATGCTTACCGAATCACCCACCCTTCGGTATGCTATAAAACCGAACTGTGAGGGACTTGGCTACCTGCTTGAAAACGGTGGAAAGTGCACCTATATTGATGCTTATTACGCCGCACTTGCAGAGAGAAAATCGGGTGAGCCACTTGCAGTTAAAGAGAAAACCTGTCTCTGTACAGGCATGGCTAATTACGATTGCTGGACATGCGGTCATACAACCTATCGCCTCAAAGAGACAACAAACCGTCTGGCAAACGGACAATGGCAGCTTCCAAAAGCCGAAGATATTTTCCGTGACTATCAATTCAGCAGCGACCACACCATCAGGCTCCCGGAGATAGAAACAACATGAAACGAAAAGCAACCATATTTATTTATACGGCACTTGTTGCAGTCATTCTGATTGTGGTTGTTTTTGTTTTTAACCAGTTAAGTGTGGCCGCAGCACATCTCCGTTCCTGGCACCCTTACGCAGAATCACTTTTTCTTCTGTTCAGCTCAGTCATCATTCTCTCCGCCCTTTACACCGGTTTTAACCTTTTTTCTGTTCCGAAAACTCCGGAACTGCCTGAAGATGACAATTCAAAACTTATGGCGCCTTATGTGAGCCATCTTGCAAGACGGTTGCCGGTTCATCCCATGCACCCTGATCCATCAAAAAGTCAAAAAGATCAGCGTTGGCTGCGTACCAACCTCAAACTTCTCGATGTTGACTCGCTCAACATGACCCGGCAGATTGCTACAAAAAACTTTTTTGTGGGAGCTTTTGCCCAGAATACCTCTTACGGAACAACCACCTCCATTCTCAACAACTTCAAGGTGTTATGGAATGTTTACTGCATACACAACCGCAAACAGCATCTCAGAGAATTCATAGATCTTGTTCGTTCCGTCTATGACTGCCTGCCGCTTTCAGACTTTAAAAAAGAAGACATTCCGGAACATATCAAGCCTATTATACAATCATCGTTCAGCAATACCCTCTCGTCACTGCTGCCAGGCGGTAACCTGCTGACTCCGTTTTTTCTCAATCTCTTTCTGGCAGGTTCTACAAACACCTACCTCACCTGCCTTGCCGGTATTATAGCAACCCGCCACTGTCAGACCACGACCAAAGAGGAGAAAAAAGAGATAATTCGGCAAAGCATGTTTGAGGCGTCATTCATGCTGAAAGAGATTATCCGGGAGTGTAACCCAATTTTGTCTGTCACCATCAGCAAAGCCGTGAAAAAAGCCGGGATCGAAAGCCTTGATACCATACAACCTCCTTCGACAGGAAGTGGCATGGCACAGGATATTGTTTCACATTTAGCGAGTTCGCTGAAGCATATTCTCAAATGACAATGGATAATGCTATTATCCATTCTTTTGGCGGAGTTCCCGGAAAAAATCCTTTAACAAGTTTTGGCATTTGTTCTCCATAATACCACCGAAGATTTCCGGCTGATGATTGAGCTGCTGACACCCGGTAACATTCATCACCGTACCTGACGCCCCCATTTTTGGATCGTAAGCCCCGAAAATAACCCTTCCGACCTTTGCATTAACGATAGCTCCGGCACACATAGCGCAAGGCTCAAGGGTAACGACAAGAGTACAATCATTAAGATACTTGCTGCAGATCGTCGCCATGGCCGAAGTCAACGCTATCATCTCAGCATGCGCCGTGGCATCGCAAAGCGTTTCAACCTGATTGTACCCTCTGCCGATAACGTTTCCATAACTATCGAGCACAACCGCCCCTACAGGGACCTCCTTTCTTTCAAAAGCCTTTATCGCTTCCCGAAAAGCCAATTCCATACAATACGTAAAGTCAATCATACAGCTTAAGTTACAAACTTACAGAATAACACCTTTTTTATACAACAAGAAACTCATTATACAATAACAATATAAGTCTTTTTCTACTTTTCAAGAATCGCAGTCCGGCTTAAGTCATTATTTAAAAGGAAGATTGCAGCGGGCATTTCCAGAAGATTCCAAGTCATTGCGGCCCGGCAACATTTAAAAACAATTCTTGCTGAAAATAAAGAGGTTTGTTCAGACACAAAAATAATTGCAAATTGTATCGGCTGTTATTATACAAAACCTGAAAACGACCGTATTTTTTAAATAGCCGATTTAATAATATTGACGAGTATCGCATATATTAATAAACATTAGTAAACCAACATTTAAGTTTACCCAAAAATATAAAATTATAATGAGTCATAATACACCTTTTGCTGGACTATCTGATTCCCAGGTACTTGAAAGTCGAAAAAAAAATGGGTCAAATATTCTTACCCCTCCAGAACGTGATCCTCTCTTGAAATTATTTCTTGAAAAGTTTGAAGATCCCGTTATAAGAATTCTTTTAATTGCAGCTTTTTTTTCATTAGGTATTTCATTTTTTACCCATCATTATGCAGAAACGGTTGGTATTTTCTGTGCTATATTTTTGGCCGCGTTTGTTGCCTTCTGGTTTGAAATGGATGCAGACAAAAAATTTGATATTCTTAATCAAGTAAATGACGATACGTTAGTTAAAGTAACAAGAAACGGGAATGTTTGTGAAGTTCCAAAAAAAGATATTGTTGTCGGAGATATCGTGTTACTTGGAACCGGCGAAGAGGTGCCTGCTGATGGCGAATTGAAGGAGGCCATCTCACTGCAGATTGATGAATCATGCTTGACTGGCGAACCACTTATTAATAAAACAATTAATCCCGATCAGTTTAATAATGAAGCAACCTACCCCTCAAATTGGGTGATGCGTGGCACTAAAGTTATGGACGGCCACGCCATGATGGAGGTGCGAAAAGTTGGTGATGCAACAGAGTATGGTATGGTTGCCGAGAAATCTACCAAAATAAGTGGAGTAGAAACCCCACTGAACATACAATTAGAGCGCTTGGCAAAATTTATCAGCGTTGTTGGATTTTCGTTGGCAATTATAACCTTTACAGCATTATTTTTAAAAGACATTTTATTTAAAGGCATCACGTCGCCAGTGCAGCTAACGTCTCTCAGTATTATTTTGTTGGGTACAATGGTTGGATTGGTTAAAGTTTGGGTTCCAATTTTATATGATGCATTTGATTTACTTGGGATCAAGAAAAACATTCCAAAACGCATTGATGAGGGTAACTGGTTTATATGGATTGGTTTTGGTATTCTCACCTCTTTTGTCCTATCTGTAATTTTCGCTCTTTTTGGAATAAATCTCTTAAAACCTGATTCATGGATTAGCCTTGAATTTGCGGGTAGACTTGTTGAGTATTTTATGGTTTCCGTGACACTGATAGTGGTTGCCGTGCCTGAGGGATTGCCATTGAGCAGCACTTTAAGTCTTGCATTAAGTATGCGCAGGATGTTGAAAACCAATAATTTAGTTCGTAACATGCATGCATGTGAAACAATGGGAGCGACAACAGTAATCTGCACAGATAAAACGGGAACGCTCACTCAAAATCAGATGCAAGTTGATATTCCGAATTTTTTTAGTTTAAAAGAAAATATTTTACTTAACGATTTAACAAGCAACCTTGTAAAGGAAAGTATTGCTGTAAATTCTACAGCCTACCTTGATTTCACAGATCCGCTTCATATTAAATCAATTGGTAATCCCACTGAAGCCGCAATGTTGCTCTGGCTTCATAAAATGAATATTAATTATATCGATATACGCGAAAATGTACAAATTCTTGAACAATTGACTTTTTCCACAGAGCGGAAATATATGGCAACTCTTGCCTATTCCTCTCTTCTCGACAAAAAAGTACTCTATGTTAAAGGTGCTCCCGAAATAGTTTTATCTAATTGTGTAAATGTCCAATATGACTTGGAATTTAAATCTGTTGATGAATCAAAACCTGTAATTGAGCAGTTACTCACAACGTACCAGAATCGCGCGATGCGAACACTGGGTTTTGCTTATGAAATCATAGACGATTCCATTAACCGGTTTGAAAGTGGAAAACTCGTTAACACGAATTTAACGTATTTAGGTATTGTGGCAATCTCTGACCCTCTCAGGCCAGAAGTACCTGATGCCGTGAGGAGATGCATGAACGCTGGCATTGACGTTAAAATTGTCACTGGTGACACTATAGGCACAGCAATAGAGATTGGACGGCAGATTGGTATCTGGAATGAGAGTGACGAATCAAGCAATATCATCACTGGCACTGAATTTGGCGCTCTTAGTGACGAAGATGCTCTCCAACGGGTTAAGCACCTGAAAATTATGTGCCGTGCAAGACCAACGGATAAACAACGTCTGGTTCAACTCTTGCAGCTAAACGGTTCTGTGGTTGCCGTGACCGGTGATGGAACTAATGATGCGCCGGCATTAAACTTTGCTCACGTCGGATTGTCGATGGGGTCAGGCACTTCGGTTGCCAAGGAGGCAAGTGATATTACGTTGCTTGATGATTCATTTAACAGTATAGCCACTGCTGTCATGTGGGGACGCTCTGTTTATCACAATATTCAACGTTTTATTTTATTTCAGTTGACTATTAATGTAGCCGCTCTCACTATTGTTTTTCTGGGCTCAATTTTCGGTCAGGAACTACCATTGACCGTTATACAAATGTTATGGATTAATCTTATAATGGATACGTTTGCAGCAGGGGCATTAGCATCCTTGCCTCCTGAAAATAGAGTTATGGAGGATAAACCACGAAAAAATGATGATTTTATCATTACTCCAGAAATGCGGTTTTCTATATTATCTGTTGGCTTTATTTTTGTTGCACTATTACTTGGTACGCTCTTTTTCTTTACGGAAAAAAATGGAAGTATCAGCCCTTATAATCTTTCCATGTTTTTTACGATATTTGTGATGCTGCAATTTTGGAACATGTTCAATGCCAAAGCTTTTGGTACAGGAAAATCGGCCTTCAGTGGCCTGTCCAAAAGTGTGGGTTTCATTATCGTCGCGTTTATAATATTACTTGGTCAGTTCCTTATAGTTCAGTTTGGCGGAGATGTTTTTAGAACAGTTCCCTTGACCTTCATGGATTGGGCAATAATCATTGCATCAACATCGTTAACTCTTTGGATAGGAGAGGTTGTCCGCTTAATAAAACGAACCACCAGGCAGGCCAGCAGCCCTTCCTGACCAATCTTGCACCATCAAAAGCTTATTTTTCCATTTGCTCTGTATTTGAAAATGTCTTAACTTGCTATAAAATCCGTAAAAGGTATGTGCAACATTTTAAAACACCTGTTTTCTTATTAACCCTAAAAACAATATAACCTATGTCAAACGGAACAAGCAACGACGTATCAGGCGCCATCAGCAATCTTCTTGATACCCTTGGAAAACTTGCCCAGCAGCAGGTTGAGCTTTTGAACAGTGGAATCAAGAGTGCTGCACAGCTTGCAGAGCCTCTTGGTAAAACTGCTACTGATCTTGTTGGGAATGTCATCTCCGCTCTTAACCAGATCTTGCAGAGCGTCTCTTCTGCTATTGCACCCAAAAAGTAAGTGTGACGTTTTTTTACAAAAAAGCACCTTATGCGTAAAGTATAGGGTGCTTTTTTTTCTATTCTATGCTCTGAAGATTATTTCTTCTCTTGAAACGAGACCGACAGGATGTTGTTGTATGACCATCAAGGAGAATATCACCGCTCTTTTCAATACCTGTTGCGGCCAACCCCTTTCCATTACAAAAATACAGGGCGATGCTTCAAGTCGTCAGTATTTCAGGATTATCGGGACGACTAACGCCTCTGTAGCCTGTTATGATCCGGCATTTGAATCATCAACAGCGATTGACTACCCTTTTCTGGTCATGCACGAACTCTTGTCGAGGCATGATATTCCGGTGCCAGCAGTCAAGGCCATTGATGCCGAAAAAGGGCTCCTGCTTCTTGAGGATTGCGGAGAGCTGCTGCTGCAGAACCTCTTCGAGTCACAAAAAAAGCAGACGATCCCTGTCTTGTACCGGGAGATCATTGATATCCTTGTACAACTTCAGACTATTGGTGGGGAAAAAACAAATATCCCGTTCAGCAGAAGTTTTGACAAGGAAATACTCATGTTCGAGTTTGATTTTTTTATTGAGCACGGTCTGCTCGACTACTTTGCATCAGCTTTCGACCTAAAACTAATCGGCATGTTACGCCATGAGTTTGAAGCCATTGCAGAGTTTCTTGTCAAGCCCCGGGACTTTGTGCTGAACCATCGGGATTTTCACAGCCGGAATATTCTTGTTTACAAGGACAAACCGGTGATTATTGACTTTCAGGATGCTCGTATGGGCCTGCCGCAATATGATGCTGTTTCCCTGATAAAGGACTCTTATATCAAGCTTGACCCTTTACTGACCGAAGAGTTGAAAGCACATCACTATAATGCTCTTCGCAGTCACGATCTGAGTACCATGAGTTTCGACGAATACCTTTTTTATTTTGATCTTATGGCCTTTCAACGAAATATCAAGGCCATTGGAACCTTCTGTTACCAGACCAGAGTAAAAAAAAGCAATGCCTTCGAACACTCTATTGCACCAACACTCGCCTATCTTCCTGATTATATCGACGCAAGAACAGAACTGAAGATTGCGGGGGAAATCTTGCGCCCTCTTCTTGATGGAGCAACATCATGAAAGCATTTGTCCTAGCCGCAGGCCTCGGCACCCGTCTGCGCCCCTTGACCGATCATATCCCGAAACCACTGATTCCGATTCTCAATATTCCCTCTCTTTTCTATACGTTATGTTTGTTGAAGCAAGCCGGAATCCGGGAGATTATTTGCAACATCCACTCTCATGCCGATGCAATCAAAAAATTTATTAATGCGAGTGATCTTCCTGGACTGGATATCTCATTTTCGGAAGAGCCAGTAATTCTCGGAACAGGGGGCGGCCTGAAAAAATGCGAAAATCTACTCGGTTCGGATGAGTTTCTTCTGGTTAACAGCGACATTGTTACCGATATTAACTTTACAGCGCTTCTTCAGCATCATAAAAAATCTGGTCTTCCAGGCACCCTGACCCTGTATGAAACACCAGATGCCTCTTCTATCGGTTTCATCGGCGTAGAAAACGGCTTGATCAAAGATTTCAAAAACCAACGACATACCGGCCTCGTCTCCTCATTCATTTATACAGGTACGGCGGTTCTCAGTCCTGACATCTTCCGTTTTATGAAAGCAGAGTTTTCAGGAATTGTCGATACAGGATTTACAGGACTTATCGATAACGGTGGCCTCAGCTACTACCAGCATAAAGGATTATGGATGGATATCGGCACCATGCAAAGTTACTGGCATGCAAATATCAATGCGGCATCTGCCATTAACAATCTCGCCACGACAATGACCCATACGATAGGAATGCACCCGCATGCGATCTCTCCAGAAGCCTTCATCAGCTCTAATGCTGAGATTTCAGGCTCAGTCATCGGAAAAGGTTGCCGCATCGGAGAACATTGTACCATCAGGAATTCAGTGCTTCTGCCGGGAGTAGAGGTGAAAGCAGGAAGAACTCTTGTCAATGCCATTGTCGATCCCTACAGTACAACAGTCATCGAAGAACCGAAATACGAGAAAAAGAACTGATGGTAGCAACAGGTCTCGACATCCTGCTCAGGAATACTGAGAGCATACGACACAGAAATATTGGACTGATTGTCAATCAAACATCCGTTACCCCTGATCTGAAATACTCATGGAACGTGCTGAAAGAGAAAGGTCTTCATATACAAAAGATTTTTTCTCCCGAACACGGTCTCTTCGCTACCGAACAGGATCAGATCGCCATCGGGCATCAGCTGGAACTTGGCTGTAACGTGATCAGTCTTTACGGTGATTCTGCAAAGACACTTATTCCAGACAAAGCTGTACTCGAAAATCTTGACCTTATCCTCTTCGATATTCAGGATGTAGGCTCTCGCTACTACACCTATATAAATACACTGGCACTATTTATGGAAGCCGTTTCGGGCAGGGACATAGAAATTATGGTGCTCGACCGCCCGAATCCTCTTGGAGGGGCCATTGTCGAAGGACCTCTTCTCGACTTGGCATTCAGTTCATTTGTCGGCATTTTCCCGATACCGGTACGGCACGGCATGACGGCAGGAGAGTTGGCTCTTTTCTACCGTGACTTCAAGAAACTTGACGTCAACCTCAGCGTCATCTCGATGAAAGGCTGGCAACGCTCCATGCTCTTCCATGAAACAGGACTTCCCTGGATTCCTCCATCACCGAACATGCCCACCTTTGCCATGGCAGAGGTTTATCCAGGCATGTGCCTGTTTGAGGGGCTTAATGTTTCTGAAGGAAGAGGAACAACCACCCCATTTCAGCTTTCCGGGGCGCCATTTATAAAACCGTACGACCTTGCTGAACGCTGCTCTTCATACCAAATCGAAGGGGTTCTCTTTCGTCCGGTATGGTTCAAACCGACGTTTCACAAGTTCTGTGGAGAGGTTATCGGCGGTATCTGGCTGCAGGTCACCGATCACTTCCTCTTCAAATCGTTCGCCACCGGGGTTGCCATGACTACTGCCCTCCATGAGCTCTATCCCGAGCAACTGCAGTTCTTGGGTGGTGTGTATGAATTCAACGATACCATTCCGGCCTATGATCTTCTTGCAGGAAACAGCAGCATCCGCACCGCCATACTGAACAATTGCAATACCAGCGATATTCTTGCATCATGGGAGCATGAAGAGGCTGAATTCTATGACATAAAATCGGAATTTCACCTGTACGAACTATAAATTGTTGTACTCCATGCAGCCCATTGACCTTGCCATCATTATTCTCTTTCTGGTCGGAAATACACTCTTCGGGCTCTGGCATGGAAAAAGCAACAAAAACAGCAACGACTATTTCCTCGGAAATCATAATCTTCCATGGATTGTCGCAATGCTCTCTATTGTCGCCTCGGAAACATCAGTACTGACCTTTGTCAGTGTTCCAGGTCTTGCCTACCGGGGTGACTGGAGTTTCCTGCAACTGGCTATGGGCTATATTATTGGACGAATTCTTGTCAGTGCCATTCTCCTTCCCATGTATTTCAAACACGGTGTGAGTTCTATTTATGAAATCATAGGCATCCGTTTTGGAACAGGTATGCAAAAAGTGGCCGCTCTGGTTTTTCTTGTTACCAGAACGCTTGGGGATGCCATCAGGTTTCTGGCCGCTGGCGTGGTTGTGCAGGTTGTCACGGGCTGGTCGCTTCCGCTCTCGGTAATGATTATCGGCATTGTCACCCTTGTCTATACCCTGTCAGGCGGCATCAAAGCAGTTGTCTGGCTCGAAAGTTTTCAATTCAGCCTTTATCTTTTGGGCGGAGTTCTCTCCATTGTATTTCTTCTTCACAGCATAGATAAAGGTCTACCGGAGATACTAACCTCGCTTTCCAGTTCCGGCAAACTAAACATTATCAATACCGATCCTCATTTTTTAACCAATCCTCTCACCTTTTTCAGCGCAGTTATCGGCGGCATTCTGCTCTCCCTCTCATCGCATGGGGTCGACTACATGATGGTACAGCGGGTACTCGGCTGCAAGAATCTCAGTTTAGCGAGAAAAGCAATGATTGGCAGTGGTTTTTTTGTCTTTTTTCAGTTTTCTGTTTTTCTTCTTGCAGGCTCCCTGATTTCCGTTTTCATGCATGGAGTTCCCATGGAAAAAGATCGGGAATTTGCCTTTTTTATTGTTCACCATCTTCCTGCCGGACTGAAAGGATTATTGATTGCAGGAGTCTTATCAGCAGCCATGTCAACCCACAGCTCAGCCATCAATGCCCTCGCCTCTTCAACCGTCAACGACATTCTGGGCGGAACAGCATCTCTTGGCTTTTCAAGGAGTATCAGTTTCATCTGGGCGATCGTGCTTATCATTATTGCCCTCATGTTTGACGCAGGCAACAAGGCTATTGTCATGGTTGGCCTTGAAATCGCCTCTTTTACTTATGGAGGCCTTCTGGGACTCTTTCTTGTATCAAAAAGCAAACGCAACTTTCATTCAGCAAGTCTGGCCACTGGTCTCGTCGCAAGCATGGCCATTGTCTTCGTGCTGAAACATTTCGGACTTGCCTGGACATGGTATATCTTTGTGTCCGTTATGATCAACATCATCATTGTCTTCATCACCGATATTGTCATCAAATCAATCGCTCCAGCACACCGTATCTCTGACAAACAGTTCTGAAAAGTCTAAATTACTATAGCGCATCATGCAAAAAGAGACCCCAGAATTATCCATAGAACAGGAACAATTGCGAACGGAAAATGCCGCTCTCAGAAAAAAACTATCTGAAATTGAAAGGAAAACCGCCACTTATGAAGCTGCATACAGAACTTTCAATATGGTTGCGGAAGCAACCCATGTAAGGGGAATCTGGAACAACAAACCTGTTTTGTTTGAAATCAGTCTTGATTTTTCAGAGCGAGTACTCTCAGATCAGACCTTGAGAGAGAGTGAAAAACGATTCAGAGAACTGACGGAGCTTCTGCCTCTCGCACTGTTTGAGACCGATTTAAAAGGCATCATAACCTATGCCAACAAGAAAAGCTTTGATACTTTCAGGCACACCCCTGAAAATCAACATCTGGGCATTTCCGGATTCAGTTTCTGTATTCCACAGCAGAGAGAAAAAGCATTGGTCATTTTTGAAGCTGTAAAACATGGCAACCATGTTTCCAAAGAATTTATGGCCATCAGAAAAGACGACAGCCTGTTCCCTGCTCAGATTTACACTCTGCCGATCATCCAGAGCGGTCTGGTCATTGGAGCGCGATCACTGGTGGTTGATCTTACTGAGCTGAAAAAAGCGGACAAAACCTTGATCAACAACATTCCGGGAGCTGTCTATCGCACCAATGACGAAGGCAAAACGATAATGCTCTCAATGATCAGTGATTTTCTGCAGGATTATACCAAAGAAGAGTTCGAAAATGAACTCTTTGAAACTGGCGCAATGATCCATCCGGAAGACCGGAATGCCCTTGTTGCCGCAAACCAGACACTGAGATCATCAAACACATCACTCGCGCTTTGTTTCCGTATCGTCATGAAAAACGGATCCATCAGATGGCTTGAAGACCGAAAAACTTCAGCTTTTTCACAGAACGGTCTTTTCACAGGAATCGATGGCATTCTGTTTGACATCACTGAACGCATCATGGCGCAAGAGGAAAAACACCACCTTGAATCAAATCTCCGCAAAACGCAGCGCCTTGAAACCATCGGAACACTTGCTGGAGGTATTGCGCATGATTTCAACAATATCCTTACGCCTATTCTTGGGTATGCTGAAATGGGCGTATTCGGCCTCAGCAAAGAAGAGCCCCTCTACGACTACTTCATTGAAATCTCACAAGCTGCTGAACATGCAAAAAATCTTGTCGCACAAATCCTGGCCTTCAGTAAAGCCCAAGAAAATACACCAGATATTGTAAGCGTTCAAAAGATTGTTGGTGAAGCCCTTAAGCTGCTCCGTCCTTTGATCCCCTCGACAATTACCATTGAACAACATCTTGACAATTTCTGTCCAAATATACTTGCCGATCCATCACAAATCCATCAAGTCATAGTAAATCTCTGCACCAATGCCTTCCAAGCAATGGATGAATCGGGAGGGTTACTGAAAATTGAACTCACCGAGATTCACCCCGATGCTGGCATGCGGAAACTACTCCCGAAACTACATGCAGAAAGTTATGTCAAACTCAGCATTTCTGATACAGGAACAGGGATGGATGAGACTACAATGGAACGTATATTCGAGCCGTTCTTTACCACAAAATCAGTCAATAAAGGCACCGGCCTTGGTCTTTCCGTTGTACATGGTATTGTCACAAGCTTTGGTGGTGAGATTATCGTTGACAGCCATAAGGAAAAGGGAACGACGTTCACAGCATATCTTCCAGTAATCAAAGAAGAAACCGTGAAAGTAGCCATCCAGGACATTCCGGCAAAGGGAAAGGGGAGTATTCTCTTTGTTGACGATGAGCCGAGTGTTCTCAAAATAATGACGATGATGATCACAAAACTTGGATTCAGAATAGAAGCGATGAGTTCGCCCCTGCAAGCTCTCGAACAGTTCCGGCAGAATCCGGAACGTTATGATATCATCATCACCGACCTGACCATGCCTGAAATGACAGGCATTGAACTTGCTGAAAAACTGCACAAGAGCAGACCTCAACTACCTGTAATCCTTATGACTGGTTATGGAAAAGATATGGAGCAGACAATTTGTCTCAGCCAGTACGGCATCTGCAAATTCCTGAAAAAACCGGTCAAACAGGCAGAGTTGGCATCCATAATCAATGGAATAATCTCCGAAAAAACGCCTAACCTGACTTATCATGAAAATTCTTGTTATTGACGACGACGCTGCCGTACGAAAATTTATCAGCATAGCGCTGAAAAGAGAAAACTATACCGTTTTTGAGGCTGACAACGGCAAAACCGGCCTCCAGATCTTGCAGAAACAGCATGACATTTCAGGCATGATCACCGACCTGATCATGCCTGAAATGGAGGGTATTGAAACCATTATCGAAGTCAAAAAGAACTACCCTGCGATAAAAATCCTGGCTATTTCAGGCGGTGGTAAAGTAAGCCCTGAAAACTACCTTGTTCTGGCCAATGCTCTCGGCGCAAACAATACTCTGAAAAAACCTTTCAGCGGGCAGGAGTTGATAAAAGTCATTGAAAATCTTGACACCGAATACTGATTCAGTTATTCCGGAAGTACGTCATAGTATTGCCCAAGAGCCGTCTGAGGCTGCTCAATGTCATTAACCACTTCAAAGGTTTTGTTTTTTGCCTTGTCAAGCCATAATGCTATAACCAGCAGCTCGGCAACATCAGACCGGTTGATAAACCCGTTCCACAACCGGTCACCGGTATCAACATGAAGCTTATAGTGCAGAGGTTCACCATCTTTCAACCCGCCAGGCCGGACAATGGTATATGAACGTCCTTCATTGGCGAATACTTTCCTCACATGCTCCTCAGCTTCCCATTTTTTTAGCAGCACACCTGCAAAAAGATTAAGAGGATGATACCACTTAGTAACGGCAAGAGAACTAACAAGCCCAAAGTGTTTTACTCCGGATTTCACTGCCTCATCAGCCAGCCTCTTTACCCCATCCCGATCCACATCTGCAGGTGAAGATTCTCCAGAATAAGAGCTGGAACCAAGTGTCGAAATTACAGCATCACAATTTGCTACCGCCTGTGCAATATCAACAGAGCTTTGAATCTTGCCGATAACAATTTCAACACGATCACCAAACAGACTCAATGCCTTTTCCTTATCCCTCGAAAATACTCTGACAGGAACACCGTAATGCAAAAGACGTTTTACAACCCATTGGCCAGTCTTTCCCGTAGCCCCTGCGACAAGAACTTTGCCTTTGTACATACTTTCGTTATCCATGCCTCTCCATTTAAACCACCTTAATTACAAATTATTATTTAATAATGCATTACAATAAAAAACACTGATGACCCCAATATAGTTTCTTTACACAGCCGCAATTTTCCTACTTTCTATAAAAATGAAATTTCTCTCTCTCTTATTACGAAGCGGAAACTCCACGTGCGCACTTCAACAATCAACAATCAACAATGATCTGGCATGAACAACATAAGGACGACAGGGATTCTCACCATTGGAATGGTGCTCTTGTACCAAACGGTATCAGCATACGATCCGGCAACTCTTAACTTGCTTAAAAACAATATTCCAGCATGGAATGCGAAGCCTCTTGCAACGCCCGGACATACCGTTGATCTCTCCAGGGCGCCACTTGAAAATGCCGACCTTTCCATCGCCTGCCTTGTCAAGGCAAATCTCAAGGGTGCGTTCATGAAAGGAGCAAAACTCAGTGACGCAAACATTCAGGGCGCCAACCTCAGATGGAGCATGATGGAAAAAGCCGACTTAAGCAGAGCCAATATGGCTGACGCCAATCTTTTTGAGGCCAATTTTGAAAATGCAAATCTAAAAGGCACGAACCTTAAAGGAGCAACATTCATTGAACAGGCTAATTTTTCCGGAGCCACCTTTTCAAACAACACCATACTTCCGTCAGGTGAAAGAGCTACTTCACGTTGGAGTACAATGCATAATGCAAAATTTGTCAGTGAACCTGAAAGTGCAATGCCAACGAGCAACACTTCACCCGCTCCCGAGCATTCAGCGCCGTATACCTCTGGAACCCAAACCGAAGAAATAACCGAAACCGGCAAAAGTATGCAGCAGGCGGCACTGCCCAATGAAAATTTTGAAAATGCCTCTCTTGATAATGCTGAGATGGAAAATGCCAACCTCATCAATGCTAATTTCCATAAAGCAGATTTAGAGTCAGCAAGGATGCATGGGGCCAATCTTCAGGGCGCGAACCTTGACCGTGCCTTTCTCAAAGGAACCGATCTCAGCAATACCAACCTTTCAAAAGCAATGCTGTACGGAACAGTACTCAACGGCGCAAACCTGAGCGGCGCAAATCTTGAGGGAGCATCTCTGCTTGATGCTGATCTGGAGGGCGCAAGACTGGATGGTGCAAACCTGAAAGGAGCAAACATCATGGATGCAAATTTCAACAACGCCAAGCTGTCACCACTCACCATATTACCATCAGGAGAACATGCAACAGAAAAATGGGCAGTAATGAAACAAGCGATTTTTGTGAAGCCTTAGCTCTTTTCGGGAAAACGCTTACGGTAAAATAGATGCTGAAGCAGATGAACTTTGCTGATATTGGGATCACTCACCAAAAGCCTGTTTTTTTTCCCTGTTCTGGTAACAACGTCAAGAGTTCCATCATCATTGACCTTGTCAACTTTCCAGAACTTGTCCACCACATAGTGATAATCCTCACCATGTTCAAGAGGATAAACCTGCCTCGCCCTCGGTCCTGGACAGAATGAGCTTTTCGGTTTATGGTAAATAATTTTATCTCCCGCGCTGAATCTTCTCATTTCACCACTCTCTCCTCACAAAACATCATTGTTATAATCAACCTCTACAGTGCTGACTTCCTTAAAATCATGGTATACTCGTTCAAATCTGACATCGGTTTACACCTTATGTAAAGACAACATTCAACATTTATATAGTTCCATTCGCCGGTTTTGAATCTCGACTGAAAGGTCACGATATCATCATTTTGCCTCTGTTTCTGTAACCTGCTCTTCACTATAACATAATCATCCGGGTGGATCAAAGAGGATAATCCAACTTCTGATAACGCATTTGGTTTATATCCTAAAAACTTTTCAATCGATCCAGTCAAATCAACAATGTATTCTCTATGATCAATAACAGCATAAGCCTCAATGACCGGCTTGTAGTGCTCAGCATTCCTGTCAACGCTCAAGCGAACCTGTCTGAGCAAATTGTCAATATCCATACGGGAGTATGATAACGCCATCACATTGCTCAGGGAAGCCAAAGCACCCTCATTTGAGTGACCGTGCAACAACCATTGAATGTCTGCACCATCTTTATCAAGGCGTTCAAGTATTTTTTTGCCGGGCCTGCATTTTCCCTTGAGATAAGGTGTCATCTGCGCCGGATATTTTATTCCGACTTTTCTGCAAAACGAGTTAACCGATCCATGTTTTTCAAGAATATATTCCCTGAGTCTTTGACTGAATCCATCACTCAATGAGATAGATAAATGAGGTTCGTTTGTTGATATCATTGTAACCATGAAAACCCTTCCGTCATAAGCTAAACTTGGGGGGACAAAAATCCGCTCCAACCGATAAAAATACCGTTCAACGATTTCTGAACGAGTGGCTGCAACACTGCTCTACACCATATTTTGCAAGATATATAATTCTATATTTTATACAATAGTTTTTGAAAACCTGTTCATGAGTGATGTTTTGCCGGATTGTCAACAATAGAGTGCATAAAATCAACCATTTTTCAGATCTGAACCAGCAAGCCTATCTCAATCACCTGACCTGCAGGAAGATCATAGTATGCCGTTGCACTAAGAGCATTGCGAGCCATCAAGGCAAAAAGTGTTTTCCGCCATGAAATCATTTTAGACTTGAGCCCTGTAACAATTCTCTCCCGGCTCAAGAAAAAGCTGATCGCCTCCAACCTGAAATGTAGCCCCTGATGATTGGCAAGGGCAATGACCTGACGGATATTAGGATATTCCAGAAATCCGTATCGAGCAACAACCTTGAAAAAACCGTCACCAAGTTTGGTCACCTCAACTTTGCGACTATCTGGAACCCTCGGCACCCGTTCCGTACTGAAATGAAACAAAGCTATTTCCGAATGCATCATCTTGTTGTGACGAAGATTATGGAGCATTGCAATGGGCACTAAATCTGGATTGGCCGTCAGATAGACCGCCTGACCGTTCACTCGATGGGGCTGCTGTAATGAGAGACTCTGCATAAACTCTTCAATGGTCAGTGTGCGATCTGTGAGCTGTTGCAACAGGAGACTGCGTCCCTGTTTCCAGGTAATCATCAGGGTAAAAACCGCAAGCCCCATAACCAAAGGAAACCATGCGCCATGAAAGAGCTTGCTCATACTGGCAGCAAAAAAGGAAAGATCAATAACCGCAAAAAAGCTGATCAAAATATTAAGGGCAATCTTGTTCCATTTCCAGAGATCGCGTGCCACATAATAAAAGAGGATGGTTGAAATCAGCATAGTTGCCGTGACGGCGACACCGTAAGCCGAAGCAAGCTTGCTTGACGAGCCGAAACCAGCCACCAAACCAATAGTAGCGACCATTAATGTCCAGTTTGCGGCAGGAACATAAATCTGCCCGATATGCTTTTCTGAGGTATGTCTCACCGTCAGGCGAGGCATGTACCCAAGCTGAATTGCTTGCTGAGTCAGTGAAAAAACACCGGTAATCAGCGCTTGAGACGCAATAATGGTGGCTGAGGTTGAAAGCACCACCATAGGAATCATGGCCCACGAAGGCACAAGACCGTAAAACGGATGATGTGACTCCAGAGGAAAGGCAAGAAGCAAAGCACCCTGTCCAAAATAGTTCAGGAGCAATGCAGGAAGCACCAGCAATACCCAAGTCAACCGGATAGGATGTTTTCCGAAATGGCCCATATCAGCATAGAGCGCTTCGGCTCCCGTAACGGAGAGAAAAACCGCCCCCAAAACCATAAAGCCCTGAAGGTGATTGTTCAAAAGAAAGGAAATACCGTACCATGGCAGAATCGCCTTCAAGATCTGGGGATACTGAACAATTTCAACAAAACCAAGGATACCGATAACGACAAACCACACAAAAATAATCGGACCGAAAAGGGCGCCGACTCTTGCTGTTCCATGATGCTGAAACAAAAAAAGACCGACCAGGACTATAATAGTTGCCGGTATAACAAGATCCTTGAACGCCGGTGCGATAATCTGAACCCCTTCGATCGCGCTGAGAACTGATATCGCAGGAGTAATCATACCATCACCATAAAGCAATGCCGCTCCAAACAACCCTATTACAACCAAAAGCCACCGTTCATAACCATTTTTCTTGCTATGGGTAATGATCAGCGCGGTAAGAGCAAGAATACCGCCCTCACCGTCGTTATCGGCTTTCATGATAAAAGTAAGATACTTCAGGCTGACAATCAGAAGAAGGGACCAGACAAGCAGAGAAAGAACACCGAGAACATTCCCTTGTGAGATAGGAATACCATACTCACCATGAAAACACTCCCGAACAGCATAAAGAGGACTGGTACCTATATCACCGAAAACAACCCCAAGAGCAGCAAGAGAGAGCCCTGCAAGCCGCTTCATGCCAGACTGTCCTGCATGGCTGCTTGAATCGGGTTCTTCCGATCTTTTTGACATAATCGATTACAGAAAATGAAAATAGTAGAAACGACGGGTTGTATTTCCAATAAAAAATATCAGCTAATATAGACAATAAGTTCCAAATCAAAGGGATCAGATAAACGATGCGAACCTGCTCCCGGGGAAATAGTTAATCATTCCATATTGATTTTTATTCATAAAAAAAGAATCGAAATCCCCTCGATTGATATTGATTTGCTGAATAATAATAACATGAACCCTAACCAAAAGACGTATAACACATCCATATCACTTTAAAGCCAGCTATAACCTCCCGAAAAACAAGGCTCTCTGCAAATTTTGCCTGTTTTAAGAAATTTTCCTTATATTAAAGCATAGACGCAACATGAATAGTATGTTAATTTTTATTCATTTTTTACCTGCCCCTTTCAAGAGAAAAATGAAAGGCACAGTGGGCTTAAACCCTGAGCGTATGAAACATGGAAAACATTCTTTCAACATATCTTTATTTGCAATCCTGATATCCATTGGCTTCGCAGTTAGCCCGATTGCTCCTTATAACCTTTTAAATAATTCCGCTGAGGCCGCCACGCGCGTAGAATCACTCTCAAAAGTGAGTGCGACAGCAAAGAACAGCAAACCAGTTGCTGTATCTGAAGGCAAAGCCTCCTTTTACTCCGATGAGTTTCATGGCCGTAAGACCGCAAACGGCGAGACATTCAATATGGATAAATTGACAGCCGCCCATCCTTCCTTACCATTCGGCACATGGGTTAAAGTAACCAACCTGCGAAACGGAAAAGACGTCGTTGTACGCATTAACGACAGGGGACCCTTTATCAAAGGGCGGATCATTGATTTATCAATCAGCGCAGCAAAAGAAATCGGGATTATAAAATCCGGCACGGTACAGGTTAAGCTCGAAGCTATCCAGTCAAAACCTTCTGCTACTGGAATCCCTGGTTGATTTTAGTTACATATTTGCTGACATGATCAAAAAAAGCATGTGCATCAAGAGTACCCTCTATTCTGCTTTCAGGGATCTCTTTACCTTTGGCATCAAAAAAAATGATTCCGGGTGGCCCAAAAAGACCCAACTGCTTCATTAACGCACGATCATCATTGGTATTGGCAGTCACGTCAACCCGGAGCAGCTCCATATTTTTCAACTGCCCCATAACTTTCTGGTCATGAAAAGTGAATTCGTCCATCTCCTTGCAAGAGACACACCAGCTTGCATAAAAATCAAGCATAACCGGCTTTTTTGCTGAACGCAACACTTGATCCAGCTCACCTGCCGTCTTTATAAGAGTGAAAGTGACTTTTTCCTGCTGTTCTGTAGCTCCAGTTGATGAACCATGAATCGGCGAGAGGGGCTTTAGAACATTAGTTCCACCAGAAGCAGCTCCAACAAGTTCCAAAACACCAAGAACAAAAAGTACCAGACCAAAGGTTTTGGTGAAACGTAAAGCTATCGTTGGCTTTTCTGATACTGCATCGAAAACACCGATAAAAACAGCGCAAAGGATGGCAAATACACCCCAAAAAAGCAAGACAACCGACTCTGGCAGAATAGGGGAAACCATCCAGACAGCAACGGCAATCAGCAGGAGCCCGAACACATTTTTCACGCTAATCATCCATGCACCAGCCTTGGGCAAAAGGCTTCCAGCGGACAAGCCGACAAGCAACAAAGGAACACTCATCCCCGTAGCCATCGAAAAGAGTGCCAGACCACCGATAAGTACGTTATGAGTCTGGCTGATATAGACAAGGGTGCCTGCAAGCGGCGCTGCAACACAAGGCCCGACAATAAGTGCCGATAAAGAACCCATAAAAAATACACCGACAAAACGACCACTCTTTAAGCCGCTTGATACCTTCCCCAGCTTGCTTTGCAGGGATATTGGCAACTGCAACTGATAAACATCAAACATGGAGAGAGAAAGAAGCACAAGAAGCAGAGAAAACATTATCAAGACCCATGGTTTCTGCAAAGCTCCAGCCAGCCCTTCACCTGCAAGCCCTGCAGCAACACCAAGGGAAGTATAAACCATCGCCATACCAAGACAATACGCAAGAGCCATCAAGAAACTGCGTCTGCGAGTCACCTCTCCCTCTCCCACAATGATTGAAGAGAGAATAGGCACCATAGGCAAAACGCAGGGAGTAAATGACAAAAGCAACCCGAACGCCAGAAATGCAAGAGAGATTTTCCATAAACTTCCACCAGCAAGCGTGGATTTTGCCAGGGAGACATCATTGTCAGAAGAGCTCCCTTTTGGTGAGGCGCCAGTAGTCCGTGTCGGAGACGCTGGCGCTCCTGCTACAACACCACCCGTGCCTGTAAAAGCCCCCGCCTTATCCCCAGCAATCAAGAGAACACCAGGTTTACTGGGGTCAACCCTGAAAAGCTTTGTTATCGGTGGATAACAGAGACCGTCCTCAGAGCAACCCTGATACCCTACGTTCAGCGTAAACACCCCGTCAGCCTTTATAACAGGGACTGCGACATCAAGTTTGTCATGATAGATATAAATCTTCTCACTGGTTGTCGGATCGTTAAACGTAATCCCTTTTGGTAAAGCCGGAGTTTGTAACTGGGCCTTGCCACCCTCGACACTGACCGTAACCTTATCACGATATAATTTATATCGCTTTGCAATGTCCCAATGCAGCACAACAGTGCGGTCGGTTTTCAGTTCTGCCTTGAGCTTGAACGCCTCGTCCGGATCAAGAAAATCAGCAGCAAAAAGAGTGTTTACTCTGAAACAAAGTAACAGAACAAGGCAAAAAAAAGCTGCAGTACGCCTAAGAAAAGAAGCGTTCATTCTGTTTGAATCAAAAAAATTATTGAATAGTATAACCCTGCATTACGCATTTTTATGATAAATCTTTCCAAGCTGGTCTACCGCCAGATATCCCATCCCTGAATCATCAAGAAAAGAGAGCCCGTCGGCCTCTTTCAACATTGCTATTGTAGAGTAGCTTCCTGCGGTAATCGCCAAAGGGGTTACAACGGTTACTGATTGCCACCAGGAAACGGGATACCCGGACTGGGGGTTGATAATGTGGCAATACCGCTTGCCATCCGCCTTAAAATAGCGTTCATAGTCGCCACTTGTCGCCAGAGCCCCGGCATAGAGTGGGATTGAAGCAAGAGCGAGCTCTTTGTGCCTGGGATTCTGAATGCCAATCATCCACGGGCTCCCATCAGGCTTTGGGCCCACAACACGAATATCACCTGCCATGTTCACATAGCCATGTTTCACACCTTGCTCGAAAACAATTGTCGCTGCACGATCAGCAGCATACTCCTTCCCAAATCCACCAAAATCAAGCTCCATACCTGCAGTTGGAAGGCGAATGGCTTTACCCTTTCGTTCAACACTTTTCCAATCGATCAGCTCAAGCAGCGGAGAGAGTAGTGCTGGATCAGGCACAACTGCATTTTTAAAATTCCATGCCTTGCGTAAAACACCCTCAGTAATATCAAAAAGCCCACCGCTGCTTTCATAGAGAGTATCAGCATAATGGACAAGAGAGAGAGTCTCGTCATCACACTCAACAAAGCCAACCCCAGCGGCTCCGTTGATCAATGAAACAATGCTTTCCGCACGATAACGAGAGTACTTGCGCTCTATTCTTGAAATTTCCTCAATGGCAACCCTGGCAACTTCCTGCGCCTCATCTTTTCTGTCGGTTGCAAGAACAATCTCGCATCCGCTTGCCATGGCTTCAAAACCAAAATGAAACGTATTCATTTAGCTGCTATAAGAAAAGAACCCATGCAAGTACCCCAAGTCCTCCAACCCCTACCACAACAGGGCCCGCATCAACACCGATATTGTGAGTGGCTCCTGCATAGGGATCCGCCACCGTAGTAAAATCATAGACTGCACCACTCGCAAGGTGGTTTCCGGCAAGATCATTGACCGAGCTTCCATTAAAGGTAACAACGTAGTGGGTATTGTACGCCAGATCATTGACCGGATCAAGGTGAAGCATATTGCCAGATATTGATGCAGCAATTGTTGACGTTGCAGAGCTCGCGACCAAAGCGCCTGTTGCCGATCCGTTGTGGATTTCAATCGCGCCCGTGCCGAGTGCAATTGCTTCGCTGAAGCTGATATCAATATTGCTGTTTGCGGCTATAGGTACTGGGGCAGTAGTCACCGACAACGTTGGTATTGTGGTATCAGTCGTAGTTCCTGTTGTAAAATGTGGGTTTATTACAGCCGTCAAGAAATTCCCTGCCAAATCTTTGATGGAATTCGTCGTCAATGAAACATAATACGACGTAGAAGCCGCAAGATTTACTGTCGGATCAATGGTTAGTGTACTGCCAGATATTGAAGCTATGATTGTTGAATTTGCAGTGCTTGCCACCAAGGCTCCTGATCCACTATTATGGATTTCAATTGAACCTGTTCCCAGAGATACAGCTTCACTGAAAGTGATAAATATGTTACTATTTACAGCAACACCTGTAGCGGCATCCGTTGGGCTGGATGCTATTTCTGTTGGCGGAGTGGTGTCGGCGTAAGATAATGCGACTACCTTGTCACTGAACACCAATGTCTCAACGCTGTCAAGCACGAATGTAAACGAAGTTCCGCCATTGCTTGCGCCGGATACCACATACATCCCTGAATTTGCTCCAGTACCATTCGGAGTCGTGCCTGGCGGCAGGGGATTGTTCAGTGTTGTGGTTCCAATGGAGAATTTTGCAGCGGAAAAGTTATTGGCATATTGACCATTTTGTGCATTCGAAGCGGCAACATAAAACGTATCAGCTCCCGCCAACCCATGAAATGTATAGGTATATGCATTCCTTGAACTTGGTTGGCCGCTCATACTTGCAATATTCGCTGAATCAGGATTTGCTGTGCCAGTCAGTGAGTAAGAAATATTTGCCATATTAATTTCTCCGTGTTATCAAAAGGAGTTATTGTGATTAAGGATACAGTGCCAAGGAGTACTGCTGACAAGCCTAAAATAAAGCCACCAACGAGACAAGTTTGTCAAGAAGTAAAAATTCGGTCAAACCTGAACGCTTTATAGTGTTTCTCTACAACTGTCGAGAAATGCCAAGCTGAATACTTCTGAAACGGAAAGGCTGAAGTCCGGTATCGCCTTTACCCGTCATACACCAAGCAGCTCGTTGCTCGTAGTGCTCATATTTGACATCAACAGTCCAGTCCGCAGCGATTTTTTTTTCAACCTTTACCCCGAGTGTCAGAGCGCCAAAAGCGGAGAGCCTTTCGTCATAGGAGTAAGGTTTGGACGGATCGGCCAAAGGATTATAAGATGCTTTTGGTACATAAAAGAATGCGGCCGTCTGGGATGAATACCGCACTGCTGGCGTAATGGTCAAGCGGTATGGAAGTGGCTGAACATACTCAACTCCAAGAGTATGAGCTGAAATATCATAGGAATCTGTGTAGTATCGGTAAGATACTCTTGCAGTGCCATCTGAACTATCGAAGTGATGGTTCCATCGAGTCAGGAATGTTGTTATGTTACGCACATTTGGCCTTGGGTCAAGGGTGCCACCTTCTCCTTCTTTGTAAGGGTCCGAGAAATAACCATCACCTCTGGAAAATCCAATATTAATCTGAACAATATCTTTTTTGTTTAATACCTTTGTGACACCAATTAATCCAGCATAAACCTTTTTAGACTTTCCATAAACCTCTTTTTTCCACGCATTGATAGTGTCTGTGTTATAGCTTCCACCAAGCGTTACCGTTGTATTATTGTCTATTGTCGAAAAGCTTCTCTGCAGTGAATAGCCTCGTGATATGTAGTCCGATTCTTCCGAATAGCTCGTGCCGAAGGTTATACTTCCTTTATCAAGATACCTGGTGAAGTTAAGATCTCCGGCATTTCGTTTCTCTGACATTGTTGAGGCGCCAGCAACAGCATCAAAATAATCATGGCGCCGGGGAGATGCACCTGAAACGGAATCATAAGTATAAGAAGTGCTTACCGACCACTTTGCCGCAAATGGCATCATGATCGATGTTGAGTAGGCATTAACTCCAATTCGATCCTGATTTGGTTGGCTGTCTTCATAGTTGAGATACTTGAACGCAACAACTCCTTTTTCAGGAGCAGCTTCGGCCAAAGCAGGCTGGTATGATGGCAAAGCCATGGCTGCGGCAAAAAGAGCCGCGCCTATAACATGATTTTTTTTTGTCGGGACAGATTTCATAAAAGTATCCGGAATATTACAATTGCGTTAATTGCAGCCACAACCGCCACCTCCAACTCCAGCGCCTCCAGACGCCCCCTCTTTGCTGCTGTAGATGTGCTCATCATACCTGGTCTCAAGCGGATCACCCTCAAAGGTCATCTCATGCCGGGCAAGCGTCTCTTTTTCCCAAGGCTGAACAGCCTGGCCAATCGAGCAGCCTGAAAAAGCAAGCATTACCATCAACAGAAAAGCATGAACCGGTTTTAGCAGAGTATGCGCTTTCATTTTTTTGCCTCCAGTGCCGCCTTGATCTCTTTCTCAAGTGTTTCGCCTGCGGCAGCGTTAAACCCTAAATGCTGGAAAATAATTTTACCATCCCTGCCAATGAGAAAGCTTGTCGGCATCCCTTTAACCCCATACTTTAGAGGAGTCGCACCATTTGGATCAAATGCAACCATAAAGTGTGCCGGGGTCTGAGCGAGAAACTTTCTGGCGTCCTCACTTTTGCCATCGACATTCACTCCGATAATCTGCAATCCCTGTGCACGATATTTGTCCTGCATGGCGTTCATCCAGGGAAACGACTGTTTGCAAGGTCCGCACCATGACGCCCAGAAATCAACATAGATGACCGAACCTGTCACTTTTGAAAGCTTAACCGTACCTTGCGCTCCCGGCAATTCAAAATCTGGGGCATGGCTGCCTTTATCAAGCGCATACGAGACAGGGGTGAAACTCATACAAAAGAGAAGCGCAAGCAGGAGCGACCTGAATTTTTTCCAACGAATCGTTTCCATAGTAATAGAGTCGGATAATGAAAATTGATTGAAAGTATGCTGCTGCAAAAACTCAACAAAAAATAGCAACGTATAGCAACGTAAATAATAACAGGATGGGGCTGACCCTTTTTATAATTATAACCATTAAACCCTTAAAGCGCTGTTAATGAAAGCTTAAAACGCGCTTAAAAAGACAGGGCAAACTATAAAAAAATAAAAAGGCGCCTGTTTTCAGGCACCTTTTTAACAATTAATACGTCTTGAGAAAGAAGAATTATTTTGCCAGCTTGAGAGCAACATTGGCAGTCTGTCCATCTGATACCGTAACCATTGTCTTCCCCTGAGGTTTGAGTTTTTCGCTCCAAGCAGAGATCTCATAAGTCCCGGCAGGAACATTCTTGATAGTGAACTTACCATCATGCTCAGTCACTGCTGCATATTGATTCTCAGTCACAATAACCCAGGCAGACATTTCAGAATGAACATTACAGAGCAGATTTATCGCGCCTGGCTTATCGAATGTCACAGGCTTGGACATACCAGGGTTATATGTGCCAAGATTGAATTTTTTAGCGGCACTTGCTGAAAAGATATTGTGGTTGACCTTGTCGTTATTTTTAAAGTCAACGGTAGACCCCACAGGTATAGCGGTGACATGGGGAACAAACACAAGACTCTTTTGATCAACAACCGCATGCGCAGGAACAACCGGCCCCTTGACGCCGACCAGATAGACAACAGCGTCACCAGCATACTTTGGAATGGTAGTTTCAACCTTGCCAGTAACGGTACCAGCACAAAAAGCATTCGCACTTATGAACCCGAAGCTTGTCATGAACAGTGCGGTTTTCATGAATTTGCTTTTACATTTCAACATTTTCAACTCCATAGTTTGGTTATTAGTAAATAAAACAAAGAATTCCAGTTCAATAAAAATATACAACGAAACAATTTCAAGAAAAATCTCAGTTTACCGCGAGAGTCCTGATATAGGTAACAATGAACTCCAATTCCTCGCGATGAAACGATTTCCCCCATGGAGGACACATGTTCGACTTGCCGACCGAGGCAGAACCTCCCATTATCGCTTTAAAAAGCTTCTCATTCGACAAGGTCTTCATGAACGCCTTGTCGGTGAAATTGGCTGGCGAAGGGGTCAACCCATAGTACTGACCGCTTCCATCACCGTTTTCAGCATGACAAACTGCACAATAGTGTGAGAAAAGCCGCTTGCCTTCTTTCAGTGCAAAAGGGAGCTTCGTGGCGGTGACTGCTGAATCAGCAGCAGTCACCGTTTTTTTAAGGTCGGTTTTTCCTGATGTGCCCGACTTCTTACCGCATCCAGCAATAACAAGGAGTGAGAGTGCTGCGACAACGGCGAACTTCCTGATTTTTATGGTTTTTTGCATCACTTCTTATTCAGTTTCAGGGTCATCAAAAAGTTGGTTAAGTAAATCCTTTCCCGTTCAGTAAAGCCATAATCAGGCTCAACAATATCGGGTTTGAATTTACGGGCATTTTCAAGATGCTTGAAAATAAACCCAGGATTCAGCCGGTTCCCGACGTTCGACAAATTAGGTCCAAGAGCGCCACCCTCCGTGCCGATCTGGTGACAAGCCTTGCAGCCTTTCTCATCATAGATACTCTTCCCCTTGGTGATCTGCTCAGGCATAGTCAAGGTGGTGATGCCCGGTATTTTTTTCGGGATATCGTTCGACACCAACTCCTGCTGGAAAAAGTTGATCACCGCATCAACATCCGTTCTGTTCGTATCCTCAACCTTCTGCTGACCAAGATTAAACCTTGGCATAGTAATCTTTGCCAGCGGTTTTCCCGATGTCAGACCAAGCTTCGGCATCTGCTGCAGCAGCGGACGGATAACATCAGGGTTCGCAAGGAAACTGCGGATCCATCCTTCCTGCAGCTTGCTGCCAGCATAAGAGAGATCAGGCGCATAGTCAGCTCCAATACCACGGATGGAGTGACAGTTGGTGCACTTGACATCTGCGATTACCTTCGCAAAGTCTCCTGTGAATTTATAAGTCTGTACACCCGCCATCCTGTCCAACTCCTGACGGGATGGTACCATGAAACGGGCCGGGACATTCGAGTCAGTAAATCCGTAAAGTACCGCCGACAACTCATTGATCTCGGATTCTGACAAACGGAAGTCAGGCATCCTCAGTCCAAGGCGATAACCTCTTGGGTCTCTCAGTTTCTGCTTGATATAGCTCAAACGATCATTCGGAATTGATTTTTTAAGCTTTCCGAAATCAAGCATCTCAAGCGGCTTGCTGCCGATAGAAGAGAGTTCAGTGCCAATCTTTTCACGCATTTCATCACCTCTCAGGAAGCTGACACCCTGACGTTTCAATGATGGTGCAATCTGGACCATCTCCTCCATTCCCTGTAGCTTATGGCATCCATAGCACCCATATTTCTGTACCAGATCTTTTCCTTTCTTGATAGAGGCAACCTGAATTTCAACCGGCTGAACATATTTCAGCTCCGCCTCTTCATCCTTGTACTCGCTGGTGATATATTCAACCAATGACTTGATATCTTCGTCCGTAAAGCGGAACCTCGGCATCTTGGTACCAGGGAAATAGGCGTTTGGATTTTTAATCCATCTAAAGAGCCACTCCTTGTTTACCTTGCTGCCAACCTTGCTTAAGTCAGGAGCGTAGACCTTGACGTGGTTACCGCCTCTGCCGCCTGTAGTATGGCAAAGATTACAACGAGCCTGACTCCAAAGCGCCTTGCCCTGCTCGACAAGTTTTGCGTCAGGCGTTTGCTTGGAGTAATCAACATCGTGACGTGTTGTTCCTGACATGCTGAACAGGTAGTCGGCAATAGATTCAGCCTGATCCTGTGTAAAGAAAAACTTGGGCATCCGGGCTGTCGAAAAATACAATTTGGGATCAAGCAGCCATTTGACAGCCCATGAATAGTTGACTTTGCTTCCGACCTCGGTCAAAACCGGACCAACGTCCCCCACGGTTTCATAGCCAGGAATCTTGTGGCAACTGTAGCAACCATACTTTTTAAGAAGCTCGGTACTGTTTACAATCTCCTCGGCACCACGAAGACCCTTGAGATCACCATGGCAGTTCAGACAGGAGGTCTGCGTCATATCGCCAGCAAGCAAGGGCTCATCCCAGTGCTTCACGGTACCATGCGCCTTTTCCACTGAGGTAGTCGCGCGACCCTGTCCACGATGGCAGAAGGTACATCCGAACTTGGCCGGATCATGATGATCAAGATAGATAAAACTTGCCGGATGCCGCGCAAACGGCTGGAGAGCTGATACCGGTCTTTTGCCGTCGATACCGATATGGCAGGTCTGGCAGCGATCAGCTTTGTCAATATCCTTGATGTGGATTTGCTTGATCTCCACAGGAACCTTTTTATTGTTTGCAATCTTCTCTTTCAAATCTTCAAGGCCGCCTTGCATGCGTTCAATTTCAGCAGCAATCCGTTCTTTCCCTGCTGTGAGTTCAGAGAGAGAACTCTTCAGCGAATCCTCTTTCTTCTGCAACGCAGCTCCACGAAGCACTATAGCATCGATCTGACGCTGAAGCTCATCCATCCTGGCCTTGTATTCCTGCTTCTGGGTCTTGGTAAAGTAGTACTCAGACTCAAGAAACAGTCCGCGTGCATTCTGAAGCTCTTTCTGGTTGAGCACCAATTGTTCATGGAGAGTATCAAACTGCGAAGTCAACTGTTTGAATTTTTCCTGGGTAGCCTTGCTCTGAAAAGCAGACTCCGCTTTGGCAAGCTGAGCTTCCAGATCGGCAAGCCTTGCATGGCCCCCGGATCTCTGGAATTCAACCACAGCCTTACGGTAATCCTTTTCAAGCTGGTCATGCTTCAGTGTCTTGAACTCTTCCTGGTATTTTTTCCATGGTCTCAGGCCAAACTCGTCATCCCATACTACCCACAGAGAGAGAGCAAGAAGGAGTGCACTGAAAAACACAAAGAGATAGACTCTGTAGGATGAATTATTTTTATTCTCATTCGCCATTTTCAACAGTTTTTTTTGGACTTTTAGAATGACCTGCTACCGTGTACCTGAATGCAATGAACCACTATCAAACGTTAAACCAGGGGGTTATCCATATATACTTGATAAGAAAAACCAGTCTGAGAACCATCTTGATCGGTATAGACATCATAGTGATAAACAAAAACATGATGGTGACATACCGAACCATCCCCAGTTTTGCCAGGAGTTCAGGATTGTTCTTTTTCCAGTAACGGTAAGGAGCAATCATTCCACCGACCAGGTAAGAGCCCACGAGAAACGCGCCGATAATAAATCCAGGCAGAGAGCGTGAGTCGATACCGATGACAGCAGTCAAATCTTTCGTGGGCTCAAAAACAACCCGCGCATGATCCCACTCCTGCCAGGGCCAATACCACAACCATCCCGGTCCCCTGAAGAAAACGCCGATCACAATCAGGAGCAGCCACAGCACAAAAAAACCGAATGAGAAAATCATGATCGCATACTTTCTCTCTGAAAAAGTGTAATAACCATTCCCTTTCGGATTAATATCGATATAGGGAATTGCCAGAAGGCCTACCACGATCAGTGATGGCAGCACAACACCGGCGAGCCAGGGATCAAAGTAAACCAGCAGTTCCTGAAGACCAAGAAAATACCAGGGAGCCTTTGCCGGATTTGGCGTTATGGTCGGGTTAGCAATCTCCTCAAGGGGAGCATCGACCGCTATTGACCATACGGTAAGACCGACCATCACTACAACCGCAATGATAAGCTCAATACGCACAAGGGGTTTGAACGTGTCAACAAACTTGTCGTTTTCACCTTCAACGGGAAGCCCCGCCGCAAGAAGCCTGTCGTTCTGAAAGGCTTGCTGAAAAGCCCATACCATGAAAAAACTCACCATGAAGATCATAATCACAATGGCGATATTATCAGGCTGGGTAATGATTTCAATAAATGGTTCCATATTCGACTCTGTCCGGTCTGTTATTTTTGAGGTTTTGAAATTCCGCCATCTTTTCTTACTCGCCAGAAATGAACAAACATCAAGATAATCGAGATCAGCGGAATAGCGACACAATGCCAGATGTACGATCTGAGCAGTGCATTTCCGCCAACCTGTGCGCCGCCAAGCAGTGCAAAACGGATATCATTATAAGGGGTTATGTGAAGATATTCACTGAATGGCCCCTGATAGCCAAGTAACGGAGTGGCAGCACCCATATTGGTTCCAACTGTAATAGCCCAGAAGCCGAGCTGATCCCAAGGAGTAAGATAGCCAGTAAAACTCAACAGAAAAGTGAGCACAAGCAGAAAAACACCAATTCCCCAGTTGAACTGACGCGGAGCTTTATAGGAACCTGTCATGAAAACACGAAACATGTGGATCATAACCACAATAACCATGAAGTGTGCTCCCCAACGATGAAGGTTACGGAGAATAACACCAAACGGTACCTGAAACTCGAGATCCTTGATATCAGTGTAAGCCTGATCAATGGATGGATGGTAATAAAACATCAGCACGACACCAGTAATAACAAGAAGAATAAAGGCAAAAAAGGTGATGCCTCCCATTCCCCAAGTAAAACGGAGCTTGACAGCGCTTTCTCGAACCTGCACTGGGTGCAAATGAAGAAAGACATTGCCGAAAACCGCCTGAGCCTTGTCTCTTACCGTATTGCGATAATCCCTTCTGAATATGGATTTCCATATCAGATTTTTTTTGACCTTGTCGGTTATCTCTGGAAGGCTTTTCATAGTCCCGTCACGTTTTATTTTCAAAACAGCTTAATGATACCCGCGCAGCTTCTTTAACTGCCTCTCATATTCAACCTCATCCTTGCGCGAACCATCCGGGTTGATCATCTCGACACCAGTCCACGGGCAGTCGATGGCACAGATATTACAACCTGTACAATTCTCATCCACTTTGGCGATACCGGTAAAGTTCAATTCCGACTCGACGATCCTTATACAATTTATAGGACAGGTCTTTACACAAATCCCGCAACCCGTACAGAGTTCGGTGATAATTCTCGCAGCGGCTCTCTTGCTCTTTGCAGTCACTCTCTTGAGAGAATATGGCTCGGCCGTTACTATCTTTTCATCGGTATTCATAGTTCATAATGGTTTCAATTATCGGATACCAGTTAAACTCTTAATAAACTCTGAGGATAGACCTCATTTGATTCCTTACCCGGAATACCGGGAAACTTTATCGTCTTGTCCACCAAGAGCTGACCATCTTCGGCAAGACTGATTTTAAAACGATCCATCGGTCTTGGTGCCGGGCCTTCAAAATTAAGACCTGTTATATAGTATCCGCTGCCATGGCAGGGGCACTTAAACTTTTTCTGGGACTCCATCCAGCTCGGCGTACAGCCAAGATGGGTGCATTTTGTCTCCATCGCAAAAAAGGCTCCATCCTGCAGTCTGATAATCCAGGTGCGATACTCCCGTTGATACTGGGAACTCACCGTACCAATGGGATAGTCAGCCGGTAACCCTACTTTGAACTGCGATGGCGGTTCAAAGAGTACCCTTGGATAAAAAAACCGCAAAAAGGCCGCCGAGTTTATGGCAAGGAATCCTGCAAGACTTCCCCAACCTACACGCATCAAAAATTTCCTCCGGTCGCTGGATTTCACCTGTCCACCGTCAGTGCTTCCCCGGTCACTACGTTCTTTCTTTTGCCCTGTTACGAGCTCTCTGTCATCCTGCATGGCAGCTTGATTTTTGCTTTCAATAAGACCTTATTTCTAAAAGTAACCTGTTCCCTCTGCAACACACCGACTTGAAATGATTAGAACAATATAAAATAGCCAGCATATTCCATGCTCATTTCATACACAACCAAGGTCAAGTTCAACACACACGGCATCAAATAAGAGAGCAAGAGAAAGGCGTGCTCACCGAACACGCCTTTCCGAACACGGATGAGGGATCATTGCCGTTCAACTGCAATTAAAACGCGAATCCAGTGTTCAACACAAAGGTGTTTGCATTGTTCTCACCGGAGTTTGACGTCGGAGAAAGATGCTTAGTAAATGCCGTGTATGTCGCTTTAACAAATATATTTGCACCAGGGTATGCCGTAACTGAAGTCGCAATGGTTGGATTCTCATTCCCACCGGTTACTCCAAGAGACTTGTAGGTTACCCTTGGCAATAACCAAGGATAAACATAGTAGCCTGCATCAACGGCGTAGTTATTAAGTTTCAAATCGCCGTCTTTACTATAAGCAATGCCTCCAGTAAAACTGCCATAGTTTCCTGCGATATCAGCACCATAGACCACTGTTTCATTCCCGTTAAGCTTGCTTCCGAATTGTGTAAACGGGTTGGCCCTTCTTGCGCTGATCACACTTGCACCAATCGCCAGACTGTTATCGAGACCAACATACTCATTGCCATAGGTACCACCAGCACCACTCAGCAAACCCGCACCGAAAAACTTGTATTTCATACGAAGGTATCCGATATCACCAAGTTTGTTGGCATTTGTCAGGTTTTTGGTAGATTTTAAAGTCTCAGGCTCAGTACCAGCAAGACTCAAAGTACTTCCATTCGGAGCATCTGAAGAACTAGACGCTCCTACAATAACATTCAACCCGCCTTCCTTGCCTACAACGTAATTAAACTCGGGACCTACACCCACACCCGGAAGAACGTTTGTATAGACTGAGATCGGAGTTGACAATCCTCTAATAGCACTGAATCCACTATTACCAAAGCTAAAATTGAAACCAGGAGAAAAAGCCCATACTGCCCGCAAGTTGGTCGCTGTCGTGCCAGTGTTTATCCCCTCAAGAGAACCAACCACTCCAAGATGTTCACCAAGTGTACCACCAAACAGAATGCGGGCATCAATAGAACTTCCCCAGTTCAGCGTTTGCGGCGTTGTCGTATTATTTTTGTTGTCTTTAACCTGATCAGAATAATTTACAAGAGGACCGGTAAGGTAGAGCGCAAATGGAGCGAATCCAGGGATATCTGAAGGCCAAGGTGATTCAGGGAAGGTTTTTTTCCAGCCATCCGCTCCCATTTTTACAGGTTCCTGTTTTGCATGATCCTCTTCCTCTCCGCCCGGCCAGCGATAGCCATTGTTCTTGAATGCTTCACCAAAAGCATTCCTGTTCGGGAACCCTGAATGGCAAGTATAACAGGAAGTCTGATACTTTCGCGCAAAGGCCGGTACGGCGGAGCTGTCCTGACTCCAGAATAGAGCCGGAACCATAGCAATTGAAGCAATAGATGCAAAAGTCAGTTTTCTCATAAGCTACTCCGTTATTTGATGATAAGGTGAATAATTTTTAACTCTGCAAAATACAAAAACCAAGAGAAGGCATGAAGGCAACTCGCCAAAATGACAACCTTTTCCAACGCATCAAATCCTTGATTAACCAAAGACCAGTATGCAGAAAACCTGACAGAAAAAACTTATCAATTCTTAAGTCAACAAGGAGGGACAGAATGGAATGATATTATATCCTTTCAAGTATATAAAAAGGAAGTAACACCCGAAACTATCCAAACCTAATAAGGCCGATTTCCAAATAAAAATTTCTAAAGTATAGAATAAACCGGTATTGACTTTGCGGATAAGGGTTAGAAGCAAACCCTGTGTTTACACAAATGTAACAATCGCTAACTGTTTTTGCAAATAAAAAACACAAACAAAGCAAATGGTGTTACTTAAACAAGAAATAACCTTGAACGCTGCTTTTGCAGCGAGCAAAAACCCTTTACTTTTAAGCACTCAAAAAATATAAAAAATCTTTATAAAGAGTCAATACTTTTATCATTTTTACCACATATTTATTTTCAGAAACCATATTACTTCAAAGGATATCGTCCATAGCGGCTCAACCTTCAGGATAGACAAGAGAAAAAATTAACGATTGCTTGTGAAACAAAAACCGCTCCTGTATATTATAAACTTTCCGAAGAAAAAATTATCTTCTCTTATCTCCTTTAAATAAAATGATTTGTCATCACTATTGACCATAATTTACACCATGTGTTTTCTTGGTGTCAATAAAAACGATAAGTGCAGATAAACGAATAGCCTTTATTTCCTGTATAATGATAACCGCTACGATTATGCCCGGGGTGCATAAAGAGTGCGTGCCCCGCAGAAGTTTTAATTAATAATAAAGTTCAGGTAGTCTATTATGGTAGTTGTCCGGCGTCGCTGGTTTCAGACTCCCTGGGAGTTCAGGGAATCTGCTCTTTTTACGGCAGTTGCTCTTTGTTTGGGTTTTATCATTGAATATGCCACATCAGGAGCTGGCATAGCTCTGCCGCGCTTGCCGTTCAATGCCATAGCACTTTCGGTTTTTGCTGTTTTGGTACTGAGCATCGGTTTGGGTTTCAGGAACACTCCCGCAGTCAAATGGTTTGGGGGGATTCCTCTCGGGCTTTGCCTTATTTTTGGTATTGCCGTTCTCTCATTGGTCGGGGGGATTCTGCCACAGGAAGCTGTTCGATCAGGCTCACTGCCTGCCAGACTGGGGATACACAAGATCTTTTCAGGATGGCCTTTTGCGCTTGTTGTTCTCCTCTTTCTTGCCAACCTCGGCCTGTCACTTTCATGGAAGCTCATCCCTTTTAAAGTACAGAACCTTCAGTTTATCCTTTTTCACGCCGGATTCTGGATAGCACTTTCATGCGCTATTTTTGGCAGTGCTGATCTTCAGCGACTTGTTGTGCCAATTGAAGAGGGTAAAGCCAGCAACCTTGGCTATACGATGGAGAGCGATACTCCCCAGCCTCTCCCTTTTTCTGTTTTTCTGCATGACTTTTCCCTTGAGGAGTATCCTCCCCAGCTTCTGCTCTATGATCCGCATAGCGACAAGCTGCTGATGGACAAGTCCAAAACAACTCTTGAAGTCCGAAAGGGCACAACGGCATCGTGGAATGGAATTGAGGTTCTTGTGCTCGACTATATGCCAAGTGCGCTTCCCGGAGAGGGGGGCATTCCACAACCAGCAGATCGCTCGACAGGCATTCCTTATGCGAAAGTGAGAATCAGCACAGGCGCAACACAGCGCGAGGCGTGGATCAGCACAGGAAGCCCCAAGTTGAGACCAGATGCAGCACAACTGGGCAACCTCTATCTCATCATGGTGCCTGGCACTCCTAAATCTTTCCGTTCGGCGGTAACGGTTCAGGATACTCAGGGCCATGCCGTCATGGCAAATCTTGAGGTAAACAAGCCTGTAAACTTTAAAGGCTGGAAGCTTTACCAGATGGGTTACGATGAAAAAGCAGGACGCTGGTCGAAGCTCAGCCTTATTGAAGTTATCCGTGATCCATGGCTACCTGCAGTTTATCTTGGATTTTTCATGATTATGGCAGGAAATATTCTGTTTTTCTGGACTGGCATTAAACGAAAAGAGGTGGCAGCATGAACGTTGATTTTAACACAGCCGCAATAGTGGCCATTGCCTGCTGGGCGACAGGTATGCTTCTTAGCCTCCTCGCGATCAGAACTCCTGCTCTGAAACTACCAGGGATGGTTTTTTCTTTTGCAGGTTCATTAGTGATGGCGGGGTTTATTGCTTACTACTGGGTGCTTCTTGACCGGCCTCCGCTCAGAACGCTTGGCGAAACACGACTCTGGTATGCAGCTCTTATTCCGCTTGTGGGATTTCTCGTTGAGTACCGCTGGAAGATCGGGTGGCTGAAATACTACTGCATGGCTCTTGCAGTATTTTTTCTCGGCATCAACATGCTTCATCCTGAAGTCTTCGACAAAACCCTCATGCCAGCCCTGCAGAGTCCATGGTTTATTCCGCATGTGGTTGTCTATCTGGTCGGATATGTGCTGCTTGCCGCATCTTCTGTTACGGCATTGCACAACGTCTACCTGCAGTTACGGTCAAAAGGAAATGTGTCCGGCGAATCGGTCTCACACTATCTTGCCTTGCTTGGTTTTGTGCTGCTCTCTTTCGGTCTGATCTTCGGCGCAATGTGGGCGAAGGAGGCCTGGGGACATTACTGGACCTGGGATCCTAAAGAGACATGGGCATTTCTCTCGTGGCTGGCTTATCTCGGTTACCTTCATGCCTCACGCTACAAGATTGACCAAGGCAAACTCCAGTGGTATCTGGCTCTCGCCTTTCTTGTGCTTCTGGTCTGCTGGTTCGGTGTCAACTACCTTCCCTCGGCGCAAAACAGCGTCCACACCTACACACAAAGCTGAGATATTTTCCCTGCATAGCTCCAAGGATGGTGGCTATGCAGGGCAAGGGCATTCACTTTCCGATGCAGAACCGATCAAAGATGATATTTAAAATATCCTCATTCACCACTTTCCCGGTAATTTCCCCTATATATTCAAGCGCTGAACGAAGTTCAAAGGCGACAAGCTCTGTACCGGCACCAGTGTCTATAAGCGCTTGTGCATTATCGATGGCATCAGAGGCATTGCGAAGCGCTTGATAGTGGCGCAGGCTGGTAACAAGAACACTTGCTTCATGCTGTTTGTCAAGTCCTTCCGCCATACTGCTCATGAGGGACTTGAGCGCACCAAGCCCTTCGCCCCTGGATGCGGATATGCCGCAAACCTCGCAGCCGGTCGCGGCCCGAAGCTTTTGCTGACGCTCTTCGCACTCTGAAGTAAGGTCGGTTTTATTGGCAGCCACAATCATACGGGCGACGGGGTACTGCTCAAGGAATTCTTGAATCCTAGAAACTTCATCAAGATAATCATTAAGGCTGATGTCGAGGAGATAGACAATAAGATCGGCTTCAGAAATTTTTTTGTAACTCCGCCGGATGCCTTCATGTTCAATCTCCTCCCCTCCTTCGCGCAAACCGGCCGTATCGGTGAGCCTGAACATAGTTTTTTCATGCAGAAAGCACTCCTCGATATAGTCACGTGTCGTGCCAGGCCTATGGCTCACAATGGAGCGCTCCTCTCCAAGCAGGACATTCAGCAAGGTTGACTTTCCGGCATTCGGCTTTCCGGCAATCACCGTCGCAACCCCCTCCTTCAACAGCCTGCCGTGCTGATAGGAGTCTATAAGAAGGGAAAGCTCTCCCTGCAGAAGACGAAGCTCTTCCTGAAGCTGGCTGCGGCTCTGGAACTCAACCTCCTCCTCACTGAAATCAAGCTCAAGCTCCAGAAGGGCGCATGAACAGAGCAGCCGCTCCCGCATGGCATTGAGCTGGAGGGAAAGCGTGCCCTGCATCTGGGTGACCGCAGTTCGAAATGCTGATTCCGATCGGGCATGGATCATCTCACCAATCGCCTCCGCCTGTAAAAGATCAATGCGACCGTTAAGAAATGCCCTACGGGTAAACTCTCCGGGCTCGGCCAATCTGCACCCCTCGTCAAGCAGCACTTTCAAAATGTGTTTCACCACAACCGGGCCGCCGTGACAACTAAGCTCAACCATATCCTCCATGGTAAAGGAGTTGGGGGAGCGGAACACCAGGGCAACCACCTCGTCAATCAGTCCTTCGTTGTCATGAATGGTACCGAAATGAGCCCTGAAGCCCTTCGACTGCTCAAACCGGAATTTCGGGTTGTTTTTTTTACGAAACACTTTCTGGGCAATATCGAAAACCCCTTTGCCGCTGATACGGACCACAGCAAGAGCTGCGACACCAACTGGAGTGGCAATCGCGGCAATTGGATATCCCTGTTCTGGCAGGATGATGGAGGTGGTCATGGCTCTCGAATGTCGAAATGGTATGGATCGGTTTACTGAACCCTGTCTTCAAGTATAAGAAATACCCGCAAGAAAGAGTAACTTCATCACTCAGTTGAGGAGCGAACGCCAAACACCATTGACCATGCCTGAGAAAATTTTGATTGAGCTGTTAAAAGCTGATATTGTTGCACAGAGAGAAAGAACCCTCCCCGAACAGTTTGAACGGGTACTGAGCCTTGTTAACGTGTTGCGGCAGGAGTGCCCGTGGGATCGGAAACAGACTCCTGAGTCTCTGGCTCACCTGCTGCTTGAAGAGAGCTATGAGCTGATACATGCCATAGACCAGGAGGACGAGATTGAACTTAAAAAAGAGTGCGGTGATCTCTTTCTGCATCTCTGCTTTCAGGTTCTCCTTGGCGAAGAGCGAGGAACATTCTCTTTTGCCGATGTTTTCGAAGCGCTCTGCCACAAGCTCATCAGCCGCCATCCACATGTCTTCGGAGACACTTTTGCTGAAACCGAACAGGATGTGCTGAAAAACTGGGAAACGCTCAAACGAAAAGAAGGCAGAAAAAGCATGCTCGATGGCGTGCCGAACGCCATGTCGGAGCTCCTGCGCGCCTACCGGGTACAGAAAAAGGTTTCCGGCGTCGGCTTTGACTGGCCAAGCGATGAGGGAGTGCTCGACAAGCTTGTCGAAGAAATCAAAGAGCTGAAAAACGCAGCGAGCAAGGAAGAGCAGGAGAATGAGTTCGGTGATCTTCTCTTTACCCTTGTCAACTACAGCCGCTTCCTCGGCACAAACCCTGAAGACTCCCTCCGCAAAGCCACCAACAAGTTTATGGGACGTTTCCGCAAGATTGAGGAAAAAGTTGAGGCGTCAGGCCGTCAATGGCAGGAGTACAGCCCGGAAGAGCTCGACGTGCTGTGGAGATTGGCAAAGGAGAAATAGGCGACTTCGAAAGCGACGGGCCTGCCGTACTCCGACAGACCCGTGCGTTCAATGGCGAAATTACGATTCCAGAATCTTCAGAATCCCCTTAAGCGGTATAGAGGCCCATTCAGGCCGGTTGTTGAGTTCGTAGTTGAGCTCGTAGATTGCCTTGTTCATCAGGTAGCCTCGCATTAGATGCTCACGCTGTTTCGGATCTGCGGGAACAATATCACTACCCCTTGTCTTTTCAAAATAGCTGTCAATAAAGTGCTGTCCAACATAATAGCTCCAGCGATCGGCCCAGGGTTCGAGCCCATTTCTCTCTTCAGGATGGATAATGGAGTGACTCTGCAAAACATTATAGACCGCATAATCAAAGGAGCGGAGCATACCTGAAATATCACGGAAGACTGAACGTTTTATCTTGCGCTCGGAAAGTGGGCGGGATGGCTCACCCTCAAAATCGATAATCACAAAATCTTTACCGGTAAACAGCACCTGACCAAGGTGATAATCACCATGGATCCTGATTTTCAATGCATCAATTTTTTCAAGTCTTATTGGATCAAACTGCTGCAGAATCTGCTTCTGTTTCTGCACAAAAAGAGTGGCAAGGGGCTGCTGCTCGGCTGGCAGTTTGGGCATAAGTTCGCGAATCAAAATAACCGCGCGTTTCACCTGCTCACACATGGCCTGATAGACAGAGCGCTGATAAAGCGTGGTAAAGGCTTCAGGAGCAAATGCCGGATCACTGTCGAGCGAGGCCAGTGAGAGGTGCATTTCGGCAGTCCTTTCTGCCAGCTTTTCAATGATACTGAGGTAGACGCCGCCAATAAGCTCATGCATAATCTCAGGAAGCTGCACAGGAGTTCCGCTCAATGCCGAAATCGCCGGAAGCGCAACGCCTGCCTTGATTTTTACCCGGAGGTCGTCATAATATCGCTGCACATGACCAAGTGTAAGCTGCCACGCATCGCCTTCGTTCTGCACATAATTCTGCAAAATACCAAGCGAGTAGCGGCTGGAACGGCTCTGGTCGTAGTTCAGCGATCCAAAGTAAGCGGGAAGGTTGGTAAACGTCGTCTGATCGCTCAGCGCACTGCACATTTCAACCTCAGGAGAGACTCCGATTTCAATGCGGCGGTAAAGTTTGAGGCAGAGATCGTTGTGAAACCTGATGGAGGTGTTCGTCTGCTCGACACCCATCAGGACTGGTTCAGACTCCTGACCAGTCATGCTTTCGTTTATGGCATCAAGCTTCAAAGACTTCAACCCGGACACAAGACCTGCCTTACCCTGCCATGTCTCTTTGCCGGTGACAATGGAGTAAAGCTGCTTCAGGAAGCGACTGTCGAAGGTTGCATCACACAGATACCCCTCTTCATCGCCAATCACGACCCTTGCAATGACTCTCTTGCAGAAGTTGTCGTCTGAATCGCTGATTGAGGAGAGCGGCGCAAAACAGAGAGGCAGTTGATAAAGATCATTTTCACCACTTGAATAGCGAACTTCAGTAATCAGCAGCTTTGCCTTTGTCATCCCTGCCACAAGAATGGTATCGATTATAGAAATGCGCATGATATTGCGCGCCTTGCCCCCAAACCATCGACTTGCGTTGTAGTACTGTGGCAGAATCCCGGTTTCGAGCTGCTCTTTGCTTTTTCCGGTAAAAAGAGCTGGCCAGCGGGAGACAGAAGCAAAAGACTTTTTGAGAGAGGCGCGAGTATCGACCTCATCCTTGATCAACTTCAACCAGAAATAACCATACGATCCGAGTGCGACCATATAGGGAATTTTCCTGATTTTCGGAAAACGGTTCAGGCTGAAAACCTCTTCAGGAATATATCCATCAAAACGGGAAAGATCAATCGTTATCGCCTGGACATTTTTTGAGAGGTTGATGATCGAAAGCATGGTTTCATCCTCAAACTGGCGGATAAAAATCAGCACCTTGGGATTGCTCACCTGCAAAAACTCAATAGTCCCCCGGCTGAGAGATTTGTAACGATGTGCTGTTGAAATAGCATGACGCATCCACCAGAGCAGAGAGTTGACATTGCTTTCCTGTACTTCGACGTTGACCGCTTCATAGTGATATTCAGGATCAATAATAACCGGCAACTGCAGTCTCTGTGGATTGGCGCGGGAAAAGCCTGCGTTGCGGTCGGAATTCCACTGCATGGGAGTACGTACACCATCACGATCGCCAAGATAGTAGTTGTCGCCCATGCCGATCTCGTCGCCATAGTACAGCACCGGAGTGCCGGGAAGGGAGAGCAGCATGATGTTCATCAGCTCAATTTTGCGGCGGTCGTTGGCCATGAGCGGGGCAAGACGGCGCCGAATACCAAGGTTGATACGGGCCCTGGGATCGTTGGCATAAACCCGGCGCATGTAGTCACGCTCCTCGTCGGTAACCATTTCAAGCGTCAGCTCGTCATGATTGCGCAGAAATGAGGCCCACTGGCAGTTCTCCGGAATTTCCGGGGTCTGTTCGAGAATATCGATAATGGGAAAACGGTCTTCAGTGGCAAGCGCCATGTACATGCGCGGCATCAGGGGAAAATGGAAGTTCATGTGACACATATCGCCCTTGCCAAAATATGCCGCAGAATCTTCAGGCCACTGATTGGCTTCAGCAAGCAGCATACGGTTGGGATAGTGCTCATCGACATAGGTGCGCAGTCCCCTCAGATAGTCGTAGGTCTGGGGAAGGTTTTCGCAGTTGGTACCCTCTTCCTCGTAAAGATATGGCACTGCATCAAGCCGGAGACCGTCTACACCCATGCCAAGCCAGAAATCGAGCACATCGAGGAGCGCCTTGTGGACTGCCGGGTTTTCAAAGTTCAGGTCTGGCTGATGATGATAAAAACGGTGCCAGTAATACTGACCGGCAACAGGGTCCCATGTCCAGTTGGAAGTCTCAAAATCCTGAAAAATAATGCGGGTTTCAGAATACTTATTTGGATCGTCATTCCAGACATAGAAATTCCGTTCAGGTGATCCTGCAGGAGCTTTTCTGGCGCGCTGGAACCAGGCATGCTGGTCGGAAGTGTGGTTTACCACAAGTTCAGTAATTACCTTCAGCCCAAGAGTGTGTGCCTCTTCAAGAAACTCTCTGAAATCTTCCATCGTACCGTAGTCGGGATTGACGCTCATATAGTCGGCAATATCGTATCCATCATCACGCAGCGGCGAAGGATAAAAGGGTAGCAGCCATATTGCGGTAACGCCAAGACTTTGAAGGTAGCCAAGCTTCTGGCGCAATCCCTGAAAATCGCCTATACCGTCATTGTTGCTGTCATAAAACGTCTTGACATGCGCCTCGTAAATAATTGCGTCTTTGTACCAGAGCGGTTCGGGTTGATACATGTTGAGTTCGTTAAAGGTATAAAGAGTTAATGCGTTAAAAAATAAATTGTATCAGGCAAGCGTTACCCGAAAAATATGCGCAGGCATGCTGAACGGGTTCACTTCTACAAAATTCCATTCGCCGTTCCATTGATAGCGATTCCCGTTAAGCAGATCCTCAACCATGAACGGATGAAGGGGAGAAAGTCCGAAAAGTTCGAGCGGAAAGCGAAGCCATCCTCGCTGCGTAGAATACTGATCAAGATTAACCACCGCAAGTATGATATTACTGTCATCTTCCGATCGCTTCACATAACCCATCAGCATGTCATGTTCATTGCCCGGAGATGCTTCAATACGCACAAAGGTGAGGTTGTTTGTCTGCTGCAGGGAGGGGTTCTCCTTCCTGATCCGGTTAATGCGGGTAATCTCTGCGCGGATGTTTCCGGGCCGGTCCCTATCCCATTGCCTGATTTCATATTTTTCGGAATTGAGATACTCCTCCCTGCCCTCTACGGGGAGATGCTCGCAGAGTTCATAAGCTGGGCCGTACATCCCGTAGTTTGAAGACAATGTTGCGGCAAGCACCAGACGGATAATAAATTTTTCCCGTTCGCCTTTCTGTAACTCTTCGTGAAGAATATCAGGAGTGTTTGGCCAGAAGTTTGCCCGCATGAAATGTTTCAGGGACGATGTGGTCAGTTCAACCATATACTCCTGAATTTCCTGCTTTGTATTGCGCCAGGTAAAGTAGCTGTAAGATTGACTATAACCAATCCTGGCAAGGCGTGCCATCAATTTTGGGCGGGTAAATGCCTCGGCCAGAAAAACAGTATCAGGGTGCTCCTCTCTTATTGATGCAATAGCCCACTCCCAGAAAGGAAAGGCTTTCGTATGAGGATTGTCAACACGGAAAATTTTCACGCCCTTGCCAATCCAGAACAGAAAAATGCTTTTCAGCTCAATCCAGAGGTTCTGCCAGTCGGCAGACTCAAAATTAATGGGAAGAATATCCTCATATTTCTTCGGAGGATTTTCAGCAAATTGTACGGTTCCATCAGGACGCCAGGTAAACCATTGCGGGTGCTCCTGTACATAAGGGTGATCGGGTGAACACTGAAAAGCAATATCAAGAGCAATAGAGATCCCGTGTTCCTCTGCAGCCGCAACAAATGCCGCAAAATCTTCAACGGTGCCAAGCTCAGAGTGGACAGCCTTGTGCCCTCCGTCACGGTTGCCAATTGCCCAGCAGCTTCCGGGCTCTCCGGGAGCGGCGACAAGTGCATTATTCTTGCCTTTCCGCTTGGTATGGCCAATCGGATGAATCGGTGGCAGATACACAACGTCGAACCCCATCCCGGCAATCATCGGCAGCAGGCGGTGACAATCATTGAAGGTGCCATGGGTATCGGGTTCCGTACTCCATGAACGAGGAAAAAGCTCATACCATGCACTGCATCCTGCTTTTTTCTGCTCAACCCTCAGGCCAAGCACCTTATCGTACATGGAGGCATAATCCTTGTCGGGATAACGAGCCATCAGCAGAGTAAGCCGGGCATCAATCGCAGCCGAAGCGGCCTCGGCACTCTTGTCAGAACGAAGCTGAGAAGCAAAGAGAGCGAGTTCCCCGGCATCGGGGGCATCGGCCCTTTCAACCCCTTTGTCGACAAGAAGCGCACCGATCTGCAGATCAAGGGAAACATCCTGAGCTGCATCAATTTTTTTGGCCAATCCCTTTTTCCATGTTTCGAAATGGTCGACCCTTGCTTCAATCGTGTATTCATATTGACCGGGAAGACCAACCGTAAAAGATCCTCTCCACAGGTCATTGCCTTGAGAGACCATCGGAGAGCGCTGCCACCCTGCACTGCCGGCAGGCCGGAAACAGAGCTCTGCAAAGATGGTATCGGCGCCATCAACAAAAATGTCTGCCTCTACAGTAATACTCTCTCCCTCAATCCCTTTCGCCGGGTACTTGCCCCCATCAAGTTCAGGCGAGACCTTTTCTATGACAACCCGTTGACGACCGTCAAACGTTTGATTGCAATACTGAGGAAGCGCCCTTCGAAATGTATTATTCATCATTAATATCTCTGGTTGGTACCTTGGAGAATCCCGGCCATAATGCAGTTCATCCGGATTAACAGTTCCGGCGCTGCTCACTGTTTTTTTTAACAGAACTGAAAATATGAAAACTCCTTTACTTTTTTGCTTAGATACTTATTCAAAGTTAAAAGAGCAATAAAATCATGACCCCAGCGGCAACCTTTGATTTCTCCTGAAAAAAATTGTTCCTTTAGGGAGATCACTTTATTTATCAAAAAATAGCAGAAGAAATCATGTTTGAACCACAAAAAGAAAGACTGCAGGAGATTCATCGTCGCCTCGAACAGTTACGGGGGTATCTTTGACGTCGATGAACGTAAGGAAAAAATCGGCGACCTTGAAAAAATAACCACCGATCCGGTTTTCTGGAATGATCAGAAAGCCGCCAACAAAATTCTGAAGGAGTTGAACGAACACAAATCGTGGACTGAAGAGTACGACAAGATTGCCTCAAAGGCGCGCTTCTGTCAGGATGAGTTTGATATTGCCATAGAACTTGAGGACGAATCCTTTGGTGAAGAACTCACCACAACTATCGCTTCAATTGAACACGATATCACTGCAATTGAGTTCAAGAACATGCTCTCTGGCAAGGATGACGCAGGCAATGCCATGATCACCATTCATGCCGGAGCGGGAGGAACCGAGGCACAGGACTGGGCGGAGATGCTCTACCGGATGTACATGCGTTGGGCTGAACGCAAAGGGTTCAAGATCTACACCGACGACTATCAGGAGGGCGACGGGGCAGGCATAAAAGCCGCAACGCTCGAAATTCAGGGGCCCTACGCTTACGGCTATCTGAAAGCTGAAAACGGCGTGCATCGGCTGGTACGCGTCTCCCCTTATGACTCGAATGCCCGGCGGCACACCTCTTTTGCCAGTGTCTTCACCTACCCGGAGGCGCCGCCCGACGTTGAAATCGACGTCCGCAAGGAGGATCTTGAACTATCAACCTTCCGCAGCGGCGGCAAGGGCGGCCAGAACGTCAACAAGGTTGAGACGGCTGTACGCATCAAGCATCTTCCTACCGGTATTGTGGTCGGCTGTCAGGAGGAGCGGTCACAGTTCCAGAACAGGGAGCGCGCCATGAAAATGCTGATGGCTCAGCTCTATCAGCGGCAGCGGGATGAAGAGGAGGCCAAAAAGCGGGAGATTGAGGGCAAAAAGAAAAAAATCGAATGGGGAAGCCAGATTCGCAGTTACGTACTCGACGACCGACGCATCAAAGATCACCGCACCAACTACGAGCGCTTCGACGTGGAAACCGTGCTTGACGGAGACCTCGACGAGTTCATGGAAAGATATCTCTCCGAATTCGGTGACTGATGGCAAGCTCCTGCAACCACACGCTCATCCGGTTCGGCATCATCACCGACATCCACTTTTCAGCGGAGAACGAACCTGCGGCAGCAGCAAAAACTGCCGCAGACCTCTCCGCCTGCCTGGAGTGCTGGCAGCGTAACAAGGTTGATTTTCTCATGCAGCTTGGCGACCAGATCATGGGAAGCGACCGGCACAAAGAGGAGGAGTTCCGGCAAGTCAGCTCCATTCTCAACACATTTCCTGGTACCATCTACCATGTTCTCGGCAACCACTGCCTTGCCCTGACTCGGCAGGAGCTTATGACGGCTTTTGGTCTGCAAACACCTTTTTATGCCTTTACCATTCGGGGGTTCCGATTTATCGTGCTTGACGGGATGGATGTTTCGGCGCTTCGCATACCTGAAACGTCGGAAGACTGTCAAACTCTTGCGTTCTTTCGTGCACGCCCTGAGCTGCATGACTACTGCGGCGCTGTGGGAGTTCAGCAGCAGTCGTGGCTTAAAAGAGAGCTTGAGGAGGCGAAGTCGGCTGGGGAGAGAGTTATTGTTGTCTGCCACTTCCCATTGCTTCCCGAAACTACCGATCCAAAGCATGGCCTGCTCTGGAATCACCGGGAGATCGCCGAACTGCTTGCCTCATCCCCTGCGGTCAAGGCTTGCCTCAGCGGCCATTACCATTACGGCGGCTATGCGCTTCATAAAGGCATACACTTTGTTGTGCTGCCAGCCTTCGTGAATCGGCACGAACATCCGGACTTTACCTGCGGAACAGTTGAATTGCTTGAAGAGCGGATGGTAATACGAAATCAGCACCATGAAATGCTCTACGACCTCACCTTTCACTGAACTCTTTGCTCATGAAACTCCTGCATCTCCTTTTGCCACTGCTTCTCCTTATCATGCTGACGACCGTCGCCGTCGGAACAGGCAAGGAATCAGTTAAACTCACCGTTGACCATAACCAGCGCGAGCAGGGACAGTTTTTTTCGGTCACATTCAGCGGAACCACCTCTGAACCTGTTCTGTGGTTCATGGAGCAGCGCTACCGGATGTTCCGCCAGACCGGCACCTCCTGGAGAGCGCTTGTGCCGGTTGAAAACCTCACCCCGCCGGGCAGCTATACCCTGCTCGTACGGGCGGGAGCGCACGAAGAGCATATTCCGGTCACCGTAACGCCAAACAACCGCGCCATCCAGCAAATTACCCTTGATTCGTCCAAAGCTGAACTTAAGGCAACAGAGCTTGAAAAATCAAGGGTAAAAGCAGCCCTGCATACCGAAAGCTCCGAAAAGCTCTTTGCCGGACCATTTCTCCGCCCTGTTCCGGGAGCGACCAGCAGTCTCTTTGGTCTGAAACGCTCCTACAACGGCGGGCCTGTGGAGAGCTACCACAAAGGACTTGACATTTCAGCGCCGCAGGGAACACTGGTAAAAAGCACCGCAAAGGGAATTGTGATTTTGACAGGAAGCGTCGAAGAGGGGTTTCAGGTTCATGGCAACACCGTCATCATCGATCACGGACAAGGGCTCACCTCGGTCTACCTGCACCTGTCGGCTATCACCGTTCATGAAGGCCAACTGGTAGAGGTCGGGGAGGTTATCGGCAAGGTCGGACACACCGGCATCTCAACGGCTCCCCATCTGCATTGGGGAACTTATCTCTATGGCACCAGCGTTGATCCAGAGCTGTTTGAAGGGAAGGCATTTTGATTGGCGGGCGGCAAATCTGCATGATATCGCTCATACATCCCGGTATACGCAGCCTCGATGTCGCGGGCGTAACGTTGCGTATCAAAAAGTGGCGTCGTGAGGCGGTTCTGTTCCAGTTTCAGCTTGAGCTTGGCTAACTGCTCCGGATTTGTCGCAAGATTAATTGCAACGGCTTCGTACTCCTCCTGGGATGAGGTAATGAGTTCCGGTAAACGAATGGCGTTGAGCAAGCTTGGAGCAACTCTGCTTGCAAAAGATTCGCCAATACAGGTCAGCACGGGCAATCCAGCCCACAACGCATCGCTTGCCGTTGTGTGTGCATTGTAAGGGAGTGTGTCCAGAAAGAGATCTGCAACCCTGTGCCGTGCAAGGTGCTCTGCAACAGGCATCCGTTTGGCAAAAATCACTCTCTCCGCGTCAATACCCCGTTGCACCGCTTCCCTGCGCAAATTACCTGCGGCTGTGGCATTATCCTCAAGGAGCCAGAGCACACTGCCCTTTACCTGCTTGAGGATTTTCATCCAGCCTTCATAAGTTGACGGGGTAATTTTGAAATTATTGTTGAAACAGCAAAATACAAACCCCGTTGCAGGCAACCCCAGCTCTTCCCGAAAAAACACCTGCTCTGCAATGACGCGCTTTGTATCATTTACCTGATAACTGTTGGGCAGATAAACAATTTGTTCAGTGTAATGCCGCCTGCTTTCTTTCGGTATAAGTGTTTCATCAGCAATGAGATAATCGACATACTCAGCCCCCATGGTGCCGGGATAACCCAAATAGTTGACCTGAATTGGCGCTGCCCGCAAGGCAAAGATACCTGGACGGGAGTGTGTCGTTAACCCACTTAAATCAAGAGCGATATCGATTTCCAACTTTCTTGAGAGTTGTGCAACAGCATGATCGTTCATGGTTCGCACATCAATAAACTTGTCAAAGGCTGCAGCAGCTCTTTTTCGCAAGGCATCAGGTGTGTTCGGGCCAAATGAAAAGGCAATGAGCTCAAACTTCGATCGATCGTGCTGTTCAAACAACTCTGCCATCAAATATGCTGTTGCGTGATCCCTAAAATCCGCAGAGAAATATCCAATCCTGATTTTATCATGCCGGGCATACTTTTGAATGGCTGAAAGCGCATGACTTGCAGGATATCGTTCATGCACAAAAATTTCAGCCGCCGCTTTTTGTAATGAGGGAGAATCAAGAAGTCCAAGCAGCGTCAATGGTGCGCAAATTTTTTTACGGGAATCTATTTTGGCGACAAGGTACTTAAGGTGATTATCGATATCTCTCCAGTCACATATATTCATTTTATTATACATCATGTTGCCAAACAAAAAATCAGTGTCCGGCTTGAGAGCAAAAGCCTTGTCAAAACTCGACTGCGCCTCTTCGTACCGTTTCAACTCATGTAACGCAAATCCTCTGCAGGAATACGCTTCAGCATAGTCAGGCTTCAGGGCTATAGCCTTGTCGTAACTCAAACATGCTTCTTCGTAGCGCATCAACTCCTCCAGGGTAATGCCGCGATTATAGTAAGCGTCAGCATAGTCTGGCTTGAGTAGAAGAGCTTTATTATAACTCGACACAGCTTCTTCGTACTGCTTCAACTCACGTAACGCATAGCCGCGATTGGAATAAGCCACCGCATGGAGAGGATTTATTTCGAGTACCTGATCAAACAATTCAACAGCTTCAACATAACTCTGTTGTTGGGCCGCAATGGTTGCCAAAAGCTGGAGTGCATCAACCTGTTGTGGCTGTACCTTTAAAATCGCCTTATACTGCGCTTCAGCTTCAGCCAAACGCCCCTGTTGATGCAGAGCAATTGCTTCTTGTAACTGAACAGCGTGAGACTGCTTTTCGGTTTTGGAGATAATGGGTTCGTTTTGTAAAATCTGCTTGTCCTGTTGTTCAAACCTCTCCATAGTGCAATACACAAGTTGTTGAGCTGCTTCAGGCGATGACTATTTATACTTCGTGTTCGCCGTATTGCGGGTTAATATGCCGGGAACTGTTCTTCTTGTTATCATATAATCAACCCGCACAAAGCTGGCGCAATCCATCCCGGAATGTACAGCCTAATATTTTTTTGTGTACTCTTGCGAACGCCATTTACGGCAATTTATCATTTAATTTATTCCTGCTATTGCGGTTAGCCTACAAGCTCAGCCGCAATCATCTCCGCCTGTTTGAGAACCGTTTCGGTGGCCAGGAGTTGCATGTCTGGCGGGTAACCGAACTGGCGGAGGGTGCGTTTTACGATTACTTTCAGTTTGGCTTTGACGCTCTCCTTGATTGTCCAGTCTATCGATGCGTTTTCGCGAACGCGCTGGGTCAGGACGACGGCCAGTTCTCGCAGTTTGTCCTGCTGCATGAGTTCCCGTGCACTGTCATTGCTGGCCACAGCGGTGTAAAAGGCATATTCGAAGTCGCTGAGGCCCAGATGTTCAGCTTCGTGATCTGAAGCAACAATCTCTTTGCTGATTTTGATCAGCTCGTCCATGACTTCGGCGGCTGAGAGGATTTTGTTCTGGTATTTCTTGATGGCTGTTTCGAGCATCTCAAGCAAGCTCTTGCTCTGAACGAGGTTCTTTTTGGCGCGAACTTTGAGCTCGTCATTGAGCAGTTTTTTCAGCACCTCAAGCGCAACATTCTTGTGCTTATACCCTTTCAGTTCAGCAAGAAACTCTTCGGAGAGAATGGAGATATCCGGTTTTTTGATTCCTGCTGCATCAAAAACATCAATTACCTTTTCGGAGACCAGCGCCTTGTCGATTACCTGACGAATGGTGGTTTCGATATCTTCATTGCTGTAGCCGTTGCCTGTGCCATCAAATTTGGCGAGACGTGCCTTTACTGCCTGAAAAAAGCCTACCTCGTCTTTCGCACCCATTGCCTGCTCATGGGGAATTGCTATGGCAAAGCTTTTTGAAAGGAGGGCCACTTCGTTGCTATAGCGCTTCCGGCCATCGTCAAGGCCAAGAATATGCTCTTCGGCAGCAAGAATGAGCGAGAGTTTTTTTGCTGTATCGGCATCGAAATACTCTTCATAGGGGAAGCCGTGGTACATCGCCGATACCACTTCGATTTTTTCAAGCATCAACGTAACAGCCTGTTCCTGCAAAAGTGTAGGATCGCCTTTGCCTCCTGAATCGGAATAGAAAGAGAGCGCCTCTTTCAGGTCGGCAGCAATCCCCAGATAGTCAACCACCAAACCTCCGGGCTTGTCTTTGTACACCCGGTTCACGCGAGCAATCGCCTGCATCAGGTTGTGCCCTTTCATCGGCTTGTCGATGTAGATGGTATGCAACGAAGGGGCGTCAAAACCGGTAAGCCACATATCACAGACGATCACGAGTTTCAGAGGATCGTCGTCATCTTTCATGCGTTCGGCCAGCAGTTTACGCTGTTCCTTGGTTGTATTATGTTTGGACAACAATGGTCCGTCACTTGAGGCAATGGTCATGACCACCTTGATGGAACCTTTGTTTATCTCGTCAGAATGCCATTCAGGACGGAGATTGATGATTTCTGCATACAACTCGGCAGCAATACGACGCGACATGCAGACAATCATGCCCTTTCCGGCAAAAACCTCCTGTCGGGCCTCGAAGTGCGTGACAATATCCTTCGCAACATTTCGGGTGCGGTTGGCACTGCCAATCAACGCCTCCATTCTGGTCCATCTGGCCTTGCTTTTTTGCGTTTCGGTCAGTTGGTTCTGATCAAGCTCTTCATCAAGCTCAGTAATAAGTTTTTTACCTTCTTCTCCAAGCTCAACCTTTGCCAACCGGCTTTCGTAGAAAATCCGAACGGTTGCACCATCTTCAACAGCCTGGGCTATGTCGTAGATATCGACATAGTTGCCGAAGACTGCCGGAGTGTTGATGTCGGTTTTTTCAATCGGTGTACCGGTAAAGCCGAGATAGGTCGCATTGGGCAGGGCATCACGAAGATACTTGGCAAAACCGTAGACGACCTTTTTACCAATAACAACACCATCAGCATTTTTCTCATCGATGGTTTTGGCGGTGAAGCCATACTGGGTGCGGTGGGCTTCGTCGGCAATAACCACAATATTTCGGCGAGGGGATAACTGCTCATAGACATTCCCTTCTGAGGGCTGAAACTTCTGGATGGTTGAAAAGATCACCCCGCCGGAAGCAACTTTCAAGAGATCTTTCAACTGCTCCCTGCTCTCTGCCTGCACCGGTTCCTGCCGCAACAACTGTTTTGATGCCGCAAAGGTATCGAACAACTGATCGTCGAGATCGTTGCGGTCGGTTATGACAAGAATAGTTGGGTTGTCGAGTACCAGCACAATCTTGCCGGTATAAAAGACCATCGAGAGCGATTTTCCTGAGCCTTGGGTATGCCAAACCACACCAGCCTTCAGGTCGCCCCTTGGCTGGCCAGCTACGCCGGGCAGGCCATAACTCAATGGATTTTCACGAGTTTGCAGGTGAGCATCCAGATCGACCGCCCGCAAGGTTGAGGCTACAGCGGCATTGACGGCATAGTACTGGTGATAGGCGGCCAGTTTTTTCACCGACGTAATGGCGACGATACCGGTAGCGGGATCTTCCTTTTTACTTTTTTCAAAAACAATGAAGTGACGCACAAGATCAAGCAGCGTTGCCTTGTTCAACATACCCGTAATCAGTGTTTCAAGCTGACTGACCAGATGCGAGGCTTCAGCTTTGCCATCAGCGCTTTTCCATGCCATAAAACGGGAGAAGCCCGCAGAAAGAGAGCCTGCCCTTGCCTCAAGACCATCGGAGATGACGACAATGGCATTGGAGGTGAAGAGTGTTGGTATGGCCTGCTTGTAGGTTTCAATCTGCCGGAACGCCGACTTGATGGTTGCGTTTTCATCGGCAGCGTTTTTCAGTTCGAGCACCACCAGCGGAATGCCGTTGACAAAGAGCACGATGTCAGGACGCTTGTTCTGGTGGTTCTCAATGACTGTAAACTGATTAGCTACAACAAACTCATTGTTTTCGGGAGTCTCAAAATCAATGAGCTTCACCAGATCGCCACGCTCATTGCTGTTCTGCTGGTAGGTGACTCCCACACCTTCAGTAAGCATGCGATGAAAGGCTTCATTATTGGCCAGAAGATCAGGCGAATGGATACGCTGTACCTCTTTCAGTGCAGCCTGAAGCACCGATGGCGAATGCCGGGGGTTAATGTGGCGAAGCGCGACCTCAAGCCGACCTGTCAGCAGCACCTCATCGTAATGACGGCGCTCAGGGTTGGCCCCGTCAGGTGCAATGTCCGGCCCGTAGAGAGAACTGTATCCCTGCCTCTCAAACAGATGAATGGCAAACTCTTCTATTGCAGATTCAGTCAGTTTTTGTGTCATTCTTTCGTTGTCACGTTCATCATCCTGCACATGCAGCATTGTTTACTCTTAATCCAACTCTTGATGCTACGCGGCAAATTTATCTAACATTTCTCGCTGATAGCGTTGATCCCACAGTATAATATCAGCACCTTTACTTTTCAGTGCATCCAAATACTCCCTCTTTATCTCCTTGTCCTCATTATTTACAATAGCCAAGCCTTTTAACTCTTTGCAGGAAACCTTCTCTCTGGTTGGCTTTATATCCTCCCAACCAAAGAGAAAATTCGGAACATTAATTTTATTCAGAGAATTAAAAGATTTAATGACAATCTCTTTTTGCTTGCCCGCAATTTGAAAGTCAAAGGTAAATTCAATACCTGTAGAGCCTTTCGCAATAAACTGTGGAGTGCAAATAATGCCTTGTTCATCGAGATAGGCTTTAACATCTTCCTTGAAAAGAGAAGAGACGGTATGTTTTGCCATCATTGCCATGTCCGAAATTTCTGAAATTGCACAAATCAGGTTATGCTTCTTTTGATTGAAATCCTTTTCTGTGCCAATAACCTGAAGTTCATTATCAAGCAATGCTATTCCATAATTCAGTAACACCATGTCGAGCCACTCTTTGCGTTTCTGAGAACGCAATAGAGGCGCTCCTGCAAGTTCTAAATTAGCTAATGTTACGCCATCATCAGACAAGATGAGCCTGCCATTTTCAAGCTTGGCATAAATCTCAATAGTATCATTAAACAAGCCTGAATACGGGGTGCTTATAGCACTCCATCCTGTATTTTCATCTTTGGTTACAATGGTTTTTTCGTGAAGCCAGTTGTAATATTCTTTGATACTATTCTCTATCCAGCTCATAGCAGTAATGGATTTATGGTAATGACCGTCTCCAGATTGATCGTCTTTGCAAACACGTTAACGATAGTTGCCAGGGTGTTGTTCAACTGGGCACCTCTGTTCAACTCTTTAATTTGAAAATCATCATCGGTCAAAGGGATTGCCCAGGCAAGAGATTTATACCCCTGTACATGGTAATGAATGTGGTGTTCCTTATCTGAAAAAGATTTCCCAACGTAGGGATGAAATTTTTCGGGAACAAATTCTGAAATCCCTTCAGGGTTTTGATGCCCGCTATTGTAATCGACACGCAGCAAGCCTGTTTTAGTATCGTTTTCCTGATGGTGAAAACTGACACGAATACTTTTTTTCTGACTCTGTTTTATTTCCAATAAAAAAGTAAACTCATCATCTTTTGCCGAAATAATCTCGAAACGTTGGTTAAACGGAAACTGCTGGTCAATCGTCAAACTCTCCAGCAAACCTTCAGGCCCAATGATTTTCTTGGGCAATTTCAAGAGGTATTCAGCTTGTTCGTTCGATATCTTCATATCTGATAACTTAATTTATCACCGTCACTTCTCCGCTCATCAGCTTTGGAAGAAGGGTGTCACGGAGTTTTTCAAGGGTTCGGAGTTGTCGGCAATTTTTAATCACCTTGTCATTTATTGGTTTCACCTCATCCTCAAACCTTCGTATTAATTGATTGGGAGGAAGACCCAGACCCAATGATTCAAAATCAGATTTACCGATAGATCCAAAAACAGTTCCCTCATCGTTAAATTGCTTGATTTCCGCCATAAGAGAACGCATCTTAAAATACGTGTATGTGTAGTAATCTGTATTTTTTCTGTATCTAAAAGCAGCAACTCCTCGACCGATACAACACTCTTTATCTGCCATGTTTTGTGCCCCAACTGGCGCCCGAACACTTATCAACGTGTCATTTTTTTTTGCAAGCCTTGTTGGCTCTGTTGTATATACTCGTGCCGCAGGAAATCGAAAACCGAAATCAGCATTACCTTGAAACATTGGCACGCCAACTCCGCTTTCATTAAAAGAGCTACCAACAGGTGATTGGCCCATTGTAAAATCAAATTCATCCAGAATAATACCTGTATCCCACTCCTCTTGCGCCTCTTCAATAAACCACTGGCGAAAGAGAGTTTCGGCCATGGATTCAAGGGTTTTGTTCTGGCGATGCAGCAGATCGATTTTGTCATCGAGACTGCTGAGGACATTAGCAATGGCTTGTTGTTCAGGAAGAGAAGGGATGAATAGCTGCATATCACTAAGAATTGCAGTATTAATGGACGGCATCGTTGCACCAACAGCAGTTCTTCTGATAGTTTCTTTGAAGCTTTCTTGACCAAAGTAGTAGGACAAAAATCGTGGTTCGATTATGTCTTTATTTGCTCTAACTCTCAAACAACGACCAGAAAACATCCAGCCATCTTCATTTGTACTTACATAAGCCCTTCTATCCACTGAACCGACACGACTAAAAACAATATCACCTTCCTGTAATGTGTATTTGATCAGCCTCTTTCGATCCTCGTCACCAACCAGTGGCAGATTGTGATGAAGAATTTTATTTTCCCCTAAATGCTCAACTGTAATAATTGGTACCCCTTCCATTTTATAGTCACTCATGTGCAGTTGACTTCCGAAAGGCCCTGTTTGCACTTGTGCAATTTCTCCTAACAAGTAATCCTGCCACCCACTCAAACCCTCACTCATCGCTCCCCCCTAATTCCGATATTAAAGGGTATTTGGGCAACAGCCTGTTGCTCAAATAGAGAGGTTTCTAATTGGGCAGCAGCTTGCTGCCTAATTGCAGGTTTATCCAATTGCAAAACAGCTTGTTGCGCAATTGCTGACTGGCCTGATTGCGCAGCAGTTTGCTTCGCAATTGCATTCGTCCCGGTCAAGATCCGATACCACTGGCGCATCAGCTCCAAATTTCTGCGGCAAAACCATTTCATACCTTTACCCTCGCCAGATTCTCCGCAATTGCCTTGTTCAGCTCAGCCTCTTCCGCCAACTGCGATTCAAATTCAGCCTTCAGTGCAGCAAAGCGTTCAGCAAAATCAAAGTCATCCTCTTCCTCTGCAAGGCCAACATAGCGACCCGGTGTGAGCACGTAGTCGAGTTCCTGCACTCGTTCCAACGGCACAGAGGCACAAAAGCCTTTGCTATCCTCATACTCACCCTCTCCGGTTCGCCAGTCGTGATAGGTTTCGGCAATGAGATCAATGTCGTCACCCGAGAGCTCACGGGTACGGCGGTTGATGAGGTGGCCCAGGTTACGGGCATCGATAAAGAGAATTTCGTTCTTGCGCGGGTGGCCGTTGTTCCGTGCCCGGTTCAGAAACCAGAGAGCGGCAGGAATCTGCGTGTTCAGAAAGAGTTTGGCGGGCAGGTTGACAACACAGTCAATCAGGTTGCCATCGGCTATCATAGATTTACGGATATCGCCTTCGCCGCTGCTTTTACTGGTGAGCGCTCCTTTGGCAAGTACCACTCCGGCAATGCCGTTCGGGGCAAGGTGAAAGATGAAGTGCTGCAACCATGCAAAGTTGGCATTGCCTGCCGGTGGAATGCCGTACTTCCATCGGCCATCACCACGCAGTTGTTCTCCGCTCCAGTCGCTGTCGTTGAAAGGGGGATTTGCTATAACGTAATCAGCTTTGAGGTCTTTATGGGCATCGTTGAGAAAGGAGCCTTCGTTGTTCCATTTCACCTGTGAGCTGTCGATACCGCGAATGGCAAGGTTGATCTTTGCCAGACGCCAGGTGGTCTGGTTGCTCTCCTGACCGTAAATTGAGATATCCTTCACTCGGCCCTGATGCTCGGTAATGAATCGCTCCGACTGCACAAACATACCGCCGGAACCACAGCAAGGGTCCAAGACCCTGCCTTTGTAGGGTTCAAGCATGGACACAAGGAGTTCAACAATGCTGCGCGGGGTGTAAAACTGACCACCCTGCTTGCCTTCGGCGAGAGCGAATTCACCAAGGAAGTATTCGAAAACGTGCCCAAGAACATCGCGGCTTCGTGACTTGGCATCCCCCAAAGCGATATTACTCATGAGGTCAATCAAACCTCCAAGGCTTGCGGGATCGAGGTTTTGGCGTGCATAGACCTTGGGCAAAACTCCCTTGAGCATAGGGTTTTCCTTTTCAATAATATCCATCGCCTCATCAACAAGGATACCAATATCCGACTGGCGGGCACTTGTCAGCAAAAATGACCAGCGTGCTTGCTGGGGTACAAAGAAAATGTTTTCTCCTTTGTACTCGTCTTTGTCTTCCGGGTCGGCTCCGGCATATTCACCTTCACCGACCTGAAGTTTGGCGTACATCTCCTCAAAAGAGTCGGAGATGTATTTGAGAAACATCAGACCGAGCACGACATGCTTGTATTCTGCAGCGTCAATGTTTTTGCGCAGCTTGTCGGCGGCTTTCCAGAGCTGTTTTTCTATGGGCTCTTCTTTGATCTCTATTGGTGACTTGGTTCTGGCCATAGGTAGAAATGATTCCTTTTCTGATCAATGGTTCGTCAAGAAGAGTTTGATTCTCGTCATATAAATAAAAAGGCAAGTTCAGTCTGATACCGCAAATACTTAAGGGAACCTCTAAAAAGTGACTTTTGATACATGTTGAAAAATAAGTATCACCAAAACACTATTCCACAATAGTATCAAAAGCATTGCTCTTTGACATATTTTTGATGTAGAAATGCCTTGTTTGTTTTCGAC
>Ga0209697_10000396_pt1 | contig 71338 bp, 55 predicted proteins | sample AliMusrvi5mmetaG_FD_184115 | JGI IMG/M metagenome (GOLD analysis project Ga0209697, IMG submission 184115) | Freshwater lake bacterial and archeal communities from Alinen Mustajarvi, Finland, to study Microbial Dark Matter (Phase II) - Alinen... | ecosystem: Environmental > Aquatic > Freshwater...
TATTGTCGGCATTGGAGAGACCGACGGCGGTTTTGTCGAGGGTCTGGAAGGTTTTGTCCCCCCTGAAATATTGTGCTGTGGTCCCTGCGGTGATGGAAGGTTCCTTGGTGGCCAGTCCGGGGACTGTCGGTGAATCGGCAGTCCCTGAGAGGTCACCTGATAGCTGAATCTTACCTTTTGCCATCGTCGTGGCATCTGGGGTGGCAGTAGCTACCTGATTATCAACATAGGTTTTAACGGCAATTTGTGTAGGGAAAAGCACGTGGCTGGAACCCAGTGAGGCATTGTCTGATTTGTTTGAATGATCTTCCTTCAAATCAAGTGCACTTTGGGTTGCTGTACTAACGGGTTTATCACTGTCGCTTGTGTTTTGTACATTCCCGAGTCCTAAATCTGATTTTGAAAGGTTAACGGTTCCGGTTTGTCCGTTTACGCTTTGAACCGGAGGGGGAGGAGTGAGCAGCTCCACCCAATTGCCTAATAACGAAGCAGGTTCAATGGAAAGAACATAGTTCTTGTTGATATCGGTTCTTACGGCAACGGCTCCTACCAGGGCCCCTGATATGGCCAGCATTTCGGCCTGGGATGCCACCACCGCAACAGAAGAAAAGGAGATCGGTGGAATTTCAGAGGTAGGCACTTTACCCGAGGCATTTAAAATTGCCACTCCATTCGATGCACCAATCAGTGAGTTGTCAATTTTGAGGGCAAGACCCGTTGCCACCGAGGCGGCCGATGCTTTCAGGTCTAGTGCTGCCTGGGTAGCGGTACTGATCGATTTATCTGCGTCACTTGTATTGTCTACATTCCCCAATCCAAGATTTGTCCTTGCGACGGCAGCATTGGAGGCTCCTGTTCCACCATTGGTGATAGCCACTACACCGGTGACGTTGTTGGCTGTTCCGGAAACATTACCAATTACATTGCCTGTAACAGTACCTGACAGGTCAGCGGTAATAACTCCTGCGGAGAAATTTCCTAATCCATCGCGCTGAACGATGGTGCCGGCGGTATTGAGGGTGGTAGCCGTTGTGGCGGAGTTGGCCACCTTGCCGGCAGTGGCAATGGTAGCCAGCTTGGTATCAGCGATAGCCGCTGTGGCGGATATTTTGCTGTTGTCGATGGCCCCGGCCGCAATGGCGGGAGAGGCGGCAGTACCTGTCAAATCACCTGCCAGCATCAATTTCCCCTTGGTGGAGGAATCGGCATCCGGAGTGGCAGAGGCCATGGAACTGGTAACAAAAGCTGTTGTGGCAATTTGGGTAGTGCTGGTTCCCGCTGTTGCAGTGGGAGCCGTGGGAGTTCCGGTCAGAGCCGGTGAGTCGTCTACCACAAATTTGTTGCCTAAGCCAGTCTTGGAGGCAATACTGGTGACGTTCCCCAAACTGGTGATCGGTCCGGTAAGGTTGGCGTTGGTGGTGGCTACATTGGTAGAAGGGATCCATTTGGTCCCGTCGAACATGAGCACCTGACTTGCTGAAGGTGCCGTTGCATCTACCGCCACACCCTTTATTTTATCGACGGAGGTAGCTCCCTGCGTCCCTGTCACATCCCCGGCCAGGTTACCGGTAAAATTTGTTGAAGTACCGCTGGTGATATCCGATAGCAGGGCGACCGTGCCATTGTTAGCCGGCAGGGTAAGGGTGTAATTGGTAGCGGAAGCATTTGCCGAGGCCAGCGTTGTAGCACCTGTTGAACTGCCCTTCATGGCAACTTTGCTGTTGTCAAAGGTTTTCAAACCGGTAACTGACTCCGCGTTTTCCAGTGTTGAGAGTGTTCCCGAAGTAGGGAGCGTGACGGAGGTCAGAGCTGTGGTATTGAGGGTGGTTGCATTGGCTCCGGTTGTGGTCAGGTTACCCCCCAGGGTGATTGTCTTCCCGGTATTTGCCACACCGGTACCACCGTTTGCACCAGAGACTATCCCGGTCACATTGTTGGCTGTACCCGAAACATTACCTGTCACATTGCCTGTAACAGTACCTGTCAGGTTGGCTGAGATGGTACCTGCAGAGAAGTTCCCTGAAGCATCGCGCAGAACGATGGTTCCGGCGGTATTTAGGTTGGTAGCTGTTGTGGCAGAGTTGGCAACTTTACCGGCAGTGGCAATGGTAGCCAGCTTGGTGTCAGCGATGGCTGCCGAAGCGGATATTTTGCTGTTGTCGATGGCCCCGGCCGCAATGGCGGGAGAGGCGGCAGTACCTGTCAAATCACCTGCCAGCATCAATTTTCCCTTGGTGGAGGCATCGGCATCCGGAGTGGCAGAGGCCACAGAACTGGTTACAAAAGCTGTTGTGGCAATTTGTGTGGTGCTGGTTCCGGCTGTTGCAGTGGGTGCCGTGGGAGTTCCGGTCAGTGAGGGAGAATCACTCATCACCACATTTCCTGTACCGGTGAGTGGGTTTGAGACGACCTTCTTGGATGCATCTGTAAACAATGCCTGAGAGGCTGTGGCCGATGAAAGCACAGGAGCGGCAGAGAGAGTGGTCACTCCGGTAACATCCAAAGTACCACCTATGGAAGTATTGCCAGACAGGGTTTTATTACCTGCCACGGTCTGATCGGAGCTTAAATCCACGAAATTTTTGGTTGCAGAACCTGTTCCTCCGTTGGTTACGGCTACTACACCTGTCACGTTGGTCGCTGTACCGGTGGTGTTTTGGTTAAGGATTGGAAAGTCAGCGGGAATAGCAATTGTCAAAGCCCCGCTGGCAGTGGTTGATTTTAGGAGACCAGTAGCCAGGGAGGAGGTTCCCGGAGCGTAATCTGTACCTGCTGCTGCAGCAGATATTGTGGTTCCGTCAGATTTCACCAAACCATTGATAGCCTTCACGTTAGGGTCTGTTTCAGTCGTAACAATTCCGGCACCTGCGAGGGATTTATTGACCCATTTGGAGGTTGCAGTGTCCCATTGGAGGAGGTCATTGTTGGCCTTTCCGGCAGTGTTCACATTTGAATGGGAATCCAGAGTATGCGGATCTGCTGTCGCAGTGATGGTGATGTCACCCGTCCCGTCAAACGCTGTGCCGTTGATGTTCCGTGCGGTGGCAAGTTTGGTGGCCGTAGCCGCATTTCCGGTTATATCCGTTACGGTAAAACTTCTATCGGCTGATAAATCCTGCGTTGTACCGTTGACAGTTATCGTCCTGCCAACCGGAACTCCTCCCAAACCAGTGAGTGTTTGATCGCCGGTATTGATCCCCGAAAGAGTGGCATTATCTGTTACAAGGAGTGTTTTTCCGTCGGCAATGGTCAGTGTGGCACCAGTTGCAGGTGCGGTAATGGCCAAATTATTCACTGATGTGGCACTGGCAACCCCAATATCAGGGGTAATAAGCGTTGGGGAGGTAGTTCTGACCACATTGCCGGTTCCCGATGTTGCTATCTCTTCCACAATGCCCGCCCCTGCAGAGATTCTTCCAAGTACCTTATCCGACGCACTTACGTTTTGGATCTTGGCGTAGGTAACATTCCCATTCAAAATTTTGGCAGTAGTTACTTTGTTGTTTCCAATTAAAGGGACATCGGCATTACCGGCCAGGTCCCCTGCAAGTTGAATTTTGCCTTTTGACAAAGTCGTTGCATCTGGTGTTGCGTTGTTGGTGATTTGTGTATTAACATAGGTCTTTACGGCTTGTTCCGTGGGAAATAGCTGATCGGAGTTGGTAGCAAGGGTTCCGTCCGTACTCTTGTTGGAACTATCCTCCTTCAGATTAATCGCCGTCTGCTGGTCCAAACTCACAGGCTTGTTCATGTCACTGGTATTATTGACATTGGAGAGACCCAGATTTGCCAGAACTCCGGCAACAGTGGTAGCTCCGGTTCCCCCGAGACTGATGGGAACGATTCCTGTTGACCCGGCCAGGGTTACCGTAATGCCACTTATTCGTGCATATACCCCTGAAGAAGTTGACCAGATGTCTCCGTTGACAGGTGCTGTAGGACTATTTCCATGTGGAAGGTTCAGCCCAGCCGCAGTAGTGGTAGAAGGCGCAGTGACAATCTTTCCAACCATGGTTCCGCCAATCAGCGGCAATGCATCGGTAATTCCATAACCTGACAGGGTAGTTGGATTATTTCCGGAAGTGATCAATCCCTTGCTGTTCACATTAACAGAAGTGTAATTTCCAGGGGCAACACCATTGTCTGCAAGGGAAGTTATGATAGAGGTTGTACCGGATCCTGTAATGTCTCCGGTTAAAGTGATGCTCTGATTGGAGGTAAGATAGTTGCCTGCCGGCTGAATCCCGGCCTCAGCAAGGGTGGCATTCGCCCACTTCGAAGTGGTTCCATTCCACATCAGTAAATTCTTGTTCGCCATATTGCTCGTACTGATATTGGCAAGATCATTCAGCGAGTGGGTGTGGTTAAGCAGTGCAGCATCTGTGATACCATAACCGGACAACGTGGTTGGCCGATCGGTGATATTCAACCAGTTAACCTGAGATGAACCTGCTGTCTGGAAATTGGATTTGGTGTAGTAATTGCCTGATACGGCCGTCCATACCGGATCTGTTTCATTGAGGTTGGTCAGGAAATTGGGAGTCCAGTTTTCCCATTTTCCGGATACGGGATTGAAACTCAAAAGTTGATTGCTAACCGGGGTTGAAATGCTGAATTGAATTCCTGAACTGGCAACAGTGCTCCAGTCACTGATGTTTTTTGCCGTAATTCCGCCAGCCGGTGAGGCTGCAAACACGGGATCTACCTCCTGGTTTCCACCCGTCAGGCTTTCCGCTGTAATGGCGTGCAACGCATAAGGGACACTCATCAACTGAGTGGTCCCTGTGATGGTATAAAAAGTGCCTCCCGATGGATCCGTCTCTGTTTTTATATAATATGGTCCATTTGCCCAGTCGATGGAGGCAAATCCCGGAGCACCTCCAATTTCAGCAGTTAACAGCCCGTTGGAATTGGTCCTCAGATTTTGTGTTTCACTGTAAACCAAATTGCCAGAAGGAGAACCCTGTAGAATACTTATCCTCACTCCAACCGATTTGTCGGTAACCAGACCGTAGCTGGAGTTACGTATAACAGCCTGAAAACTCATTTTTTGAGGTGCCTGTGCAAAGGTGGAATTTTCATTCAAAAAGATAGTGGCTGTAAATATTATTGCATACAGGAACAAAATTTTTTTTGTTGTCATGTCAAATCTATTTAGGCAAGGTCGATCAAAAGGTTAAGCGGATGAATTCACCTGCATCGTGAAAAGTTTCATCCCGGTTATATATATACAATTAACTTCCCGAAATGTTTATGTTTTTTATCTTCTAAATGCTTAAATATAAATGGTTAATGATATATTGTTAAACAGAAAGTGGTTGGATCACCTCTTTCTGTTTGCCGAATATGGGCTTTCCAGCAATTGAAAAAACAATTATTATTACTATTGGCTCAACTGTTCCAAAACGGATTTGTTCCTTCATCTGCCATGTAAGGTAGAAGGAATTAAACTGGCCGTTGCAATAGTCAAATTTATCTTGTTTGATACCTGAAGGAGATGGCTCTCCATCGAAATCACCGCAACTTTCACAAAGTTTTAGACCGCATTCCGTTCATTAATATTTAATAATCTTAAATGATTTAACCAGGGTGTTGTTGGTATTGATTTTCAGGAAATAGGTACCACTTGTCAGATAACTTAACCCGATACTGGTTCTGGAGCCGTTGATTACATCATTGCTGATCATTTTCCCATTCAGGTCAATCAGCTGATAGGAAAGGTCGGCAGCGTTATAATTTTCAATGTTTAGGATGACATAGTCCGTCGCAGGATTTGGGTAAACTGATGCGATCAGGTTGATGGTCCCCGGAGGGTCTGGAAGGAGGTAAATCTCATAGGCATGTTGAACTCCTTCCTCCAACTCTCCGCCAACACCTTTGGCAGAGGCATAGAAGACCTGCCCAAAGGAATAGCTGATGGACCCCGTCGTTCCCGTGCCATTGCCACCGGCAGCCGCGGGGATCTCCTGTGCCTTCAGGGTTGTCAGTCCCAGAAGCGGAAGGAGCAATACTGAAACAAGTACTTTTCTTAAATACATGGTAATTGCTTTATTTGGGTCAGGAAGTTTTGGAAGGTTGTAAGAAAATTTTGCTGTGGATGGTTGGATTAAATGTAGGAACTCCTTATATCGGCCCAGATCCTTCATTGGAAATAAGCTTATTTCTCAGTGCATATAAGACAATTTCCGCAACATTTTTGCACTGAGTTTTTGACAGTATTTCAGCCCTGTGGGTCTCCACGGTTCGCTCACTGATAAACAGTTTTTTTGAAATTTCCAGAGTAGAGGATCCGCTGCAGATAAGTCGGAGTACATCCAGTTCACGGTTCGTCAGACCGTTGCAGTTTTTTACCTTACAAACAACCGGGTGATCTACCGTTAACTCTTTTTCTGATCGAATAATGTGTCCAATGACGCTGGAAACGCCCTGGTAAGTCAAAATGGATCCAAACATTTCAACCGTTATTTTTACGCCAGTTTGATGTTCAACCTTTAATTTAATCCGCAAGGATGTTTTGGAGCCATTCAGGCACTTCTCCATTTCATCGAAGATCTTTTGTTTGTGATTTTCAACAATATAATCCTGAAAATCACGATCGATTGCCGTCTCCTGGTTGTAACCCAGCATCCCGAAAAGCGCCTTGTTGGTATAGATAAATTTCCCGTATTGATAGATAAAGACGCCAAAGGCCGGATTGTTGATCAAAGCCAGAAATCGTTCTTCTCCCTCATGTGCAACCCGTTCCGGAATTGCCAGACGCAACCGGATGACCCTCAAAAGTTCCTCCGAATGAATGGGCCTCGAAATACATGCTCCGGCTTCCGGCGGCAATCCATCCCTGAGCCGCTTTTCTCCTGCACCGGAGGTTAGGAAAATCAAGGGAATGGCAGAAGCTGACTTGATCTGCTGAATGGTTTGGTAAAAGGCATATCCGTTGAGATTGGACACCGAAGTGTCACACAGGATCAGATCTGGTTTCATTTGCAGCGTAAGCCTTACTCCTGTAAGCGCATCCTCTGCATTGATCACTTCAAAGTCCTTTGACCGGATCAATTCAGACCTATTCTCTCTCAAAACAGAATCGTTTCCGACAATGAGAATCTTTTTCATTCAAATGATGTAGGATGGATCTGCTTCTCTCCTGGCCGGAGGAGGATCCATCGGTGGTTATGGTTTATTCAGGTACAAATCTACCGGGACTCTTCCTGCAACAGGCGGTGACAACTGTTCATCCTCTAATTGCCGAATCGTGCCGGAATTGAATCACTTTTCATCCTTGTAACAAGGAAATCTGAAAAAAGTTTTGTGGAAAACTTCAATTAAGAACCCTCCAGGCAATGAGGTCTACCTGATTATGTCACATATTAAAATGGAGACTTTCGAAATCTGGCGATTCCGGAATAAATGACCACTAATTTTATGTAAATTAGGTTATTATTAATTTTTTTAAAAAGGAACGATTAATAGGCAGGGACCGATCCCGGAAATTTACCCTTTCTATTTGCCTTGTTTGGCCCTGATCTCCTCCAACTCTCCCTTCTTCTTGTACATATCGGTACCGAAATAGGTAGTTTTGGCCGCCAGCACTGCATCCTGACTCCTCTTGGACAGGGCATTGAAGACCTCTGCATCCATCAGGTGATCAATGTATTGTCCCCCAAGCCAGGCAGCCAAATCGAGAATACTCTTTTCGTAATTGCCATCCATCAGACTGCAAAGTACCGAGGAAGCGGTAGTCGATGCGTCTGCAATCATGCCATAGGCAGGAATCAGTTTTACCGCTTCCAGTATGAACCATTTTTTATCTGAATCAACAGTAGAGAGCGAACAGATCAGGCTTTTGTACCAGCGTTCAGGGTAAATAGAAGAGAGCGGAATAAGCGCATCGGTCTTCAACATCTTTTCTCTCATTTCCGCGATGCGCCTTTTTTCCGGGGTTGTTCCATCAAGAACATTAATTTCACCTGTGATCCGGTAAATGTGCGTACCCTCACTGTTCAGGTTTACGGCAGGATAGGAATTGTCTGTGTAATAAGCCATTGGATGTGTATTGGCAGACAGTATGTTGTGGGAGGAATTGAATTTTATCGGTATAATCGAGGTTGTACCCACATACAGGTCGTCTTTGGGTCCACCTTTGGGTTCATTGACCCAGGTTGATACCAGTTCAATCCCTACCTGGTAATCTCCCCAGATCTTGCTGTCGTGTGCCATCTTCAGGTACATGGCAACATCGAGTTGCGGGAAGAAGCGGCTCTTCACACTCAATGCAAAGGCATAGGGCTTGGAAGGTGCATATTCATATACCTGCTCCGGAATGGCGGTCAACTGGTCAAAGGCCAGCCCAAGGCCCACATTGACGTGTGCCTTTCTGCTTTTTCCCTCCGACTCTGCAACCACCTGCACATCCAGGGGTGCCGTCACCTCTTTGGTATCCGTATAGTAATACCAAACGGTAGCCTCTCCCTTGCCATCCGAAGTCACATCCAGCGATTTCCCCGACTGGTTGTTGGCCCTCAATTCACCGACACCATTCACCATTAACGCAAAGTTGACGTTGATGTTTGGTTTGCCGACCGTAAAAATGATTTTTGCAGGCAATAGCGATGAAGCCGGAATTAGTCCTGTTTCGTTGGCTGCAACCGTAACATTCATCCTGGGATAAACTTCGAACCCACTCTCCACGGAGAAATTCTGGTCGTGCGGCAGTTTGGCAAGAATTCCATTGGCAATCGCCTTCGCATCCGGCGACTTATCGGCAGGGGTCTTGTGGGCATACACCTCCACCTTGACCAGCACATTTCCTGCGGCGGCATAGTAGAAATGCCGGTATTCCTTGCCGAGGTTCCACTTTCCTTCCGCATCGTGGAAACTGCCTTTCACCAGCGAGTTGTTGTAATTGAACATCGCATCCAGATTCATCCCAAACTCCTTTTTCTTCATCTTCTCACCACCCCGCTTCGTCCTATAATCACTGGCCTCTTCCGGGTCAAGGTTAATCTGGGCATACACTCGCCCCTTCTCCTTCTTCTCGATGGCATCCTTCGCATTCTCTTCCAGGATGGTAACCGCCATGGCATTGAGAGACAACTGCTGATCGAGGGTACGCGCCGTCTTGAAAAAACCGGCCATTGGATTGGCATTGAGTGGATTACTGATGTATTTGATAATTTCTATCTCAATGTTGATGTCGTTCTTTTCTTCGGTTTTCTGAAACGACTCTACCGTCAGCTTTTCCGACACCTCTTTTTCCCCGCTTACCGCCTTGTTCGAAATTGGTATGGAAGGGAGCAGCTTGTCCACACTTTCATTGAAAATCTGGTAGGAAGGTGGATTTTTAAGATTGTTTTTTTGTGCAAAGGTTCCCATACTTAATAAGAGTGGGAGAAGGATCATCGCGAGGATTTTCATAACTTATTGTTGGGAATTAGTTATAATTGTGCGGGAATTGCCTAGTTAAAGTTACCAGAGTTTTGGGAAAAACAAAAATTTTTCTTCCCTTCACCCGGTCACTCAAGTCACCCGGTGAATTCTGTAGCATGAACCCCATTTTTATTAACCAGATGAAGAGAATTGCCATCATCGGCGGATCCGGACTCGAAAATCCGGACCTGCTTCAAAGCCGGGAATCCATCCGCATCCAGACGCCTTTCGGAGAACCCAGCTCCGATTTCCTAACGGGGACCATTGCCGGCACTGCAGTCGTACTTCTTTCAAGGCACGGAAGGGAACACACCATCCCCCCATTGCAGGTGAACAACAGGGCCAACCTGTATGCCATCCAAAAGCTGGGTTGCACCCACATCGTGGCCACCACCGCCTGCGGTAGCCTGCAGGAGCGGATCGGCAGGGGAGAGCTGGTCATCCCCGACCAGTTCATCGATTTTACCAAACACAGGTCCACCACCTTTTTCGGGGAGTTCAAACCGGGAGAGATGAAACACACCCCGATGGCTGATCCTTTCGACAAAAGGCTCGGCGATCTGCTCCTGGAATCAGGAAAGAATCTGAATCTCAACATTCACCATGGAGGATGCATCGTCACTATCGAGGGACCGCGTTTCTCTACCCGGGCCGAATCCAGGATGTTCCGCAACTGGGGAGGTGACCTGATCAACATGAGCACCGCTCCCGAATGCATCCTGGCCAACGAACTGGGCATCCCCTATGCGGCCGTGGCGATGGCCACCGATTACGACAGCTGGAAGGAAGATGAAATGCCTGTCTCCTGGGAAGAGATTCTGGAAGTCTTCGGCAAGAATGTCCACAACGTGGTGAATCTGCTTTTAAAAGTCATTCCAACCATTTAAACTGTACCCATCACTTAATATCACATCCCCCAGATTGCATCAATTGGCCTTCTGCAAGATGCATCAATGCCAATTTTTCACTTTTCACTTTTCACTTTTCACTTTTCATTTTCGCTATGCTTTACAGAAAATTCGGAAAAACAAACGAGCAGGTCTCCATCCTGGGATTCGGTTGCATGCGGCTTCCACTGATGTCGGGTGGCGTGGCCGCCAACATCAATATTGCGGAGTCGTCCAGATTGATCCGTTATGCCATCGACCAGGGGGTCAACTACATCGATACAGCCTATCCCTACCATGGCACCGGGATGGGCTCTGCCGGACAGAGTGAACCAGTAGTAGGCAGAATACTGAGGGATGGCTACCGCGAAAAGGTCAAGCTGGCCACCAAGCTTCCCAGCTGGCTGGTTCATTGCCGGAAGGATATGGACAAGTTTCTGGATGAGCAACTGAAGCGATTGGAAACGGACAATATTGATTTCTATCTGGTTCACGCGCTGAATAAATCTTCGTGGAAAAACTTACGGGATCTTGGAATTGGCGGATTTCTGGAGCAGGCGATCCGGGACGGAAGAATCAGATATGCCGGTTTCAGTTACCACGATGAACCTGAAAATTTCAACGCGATTGTGGATGGCTTCGACTGGTCGTTCGGCCAGATTCAATACAACTACATGGATGAGGAGTTCCAGGCAGGGCGCAATGGACTGGAATACGCAGCAAAACAAGGTCTGGGCATCACCATCATGGAACCCTTGCGGGGAGGAAAGCTCGCGCAAAATATCCCCGAATCCGTTCAGTCGGCCTTCAACAAGGCGGAGAAGCAAAGAAAGCCTGCCGACTGGGCCCTAAGCTGGATCTGGAACCATCCGGAAGTCTCCACGCTGATCAGCGGAATGAACAGCATGGATCAGGTTAAGGAGAATATCCAGGCGGCTTGTCTGGCGACGGAAGGTTCATTTACGGCAGAAGATAATCAGGTCATCGACAAGGTTAAAACGATCTACCGACAGCGGATCAGGGTGGATTGCACGGCCTGCGGATATTGCATGCCCTGTCCATCGGGGGTCAACATCCCGGGATGCTTCGATTACTACAACAACCACCATATGTTTGGGAAAGAAGAAAACTACCGTTTCCTGAAGCCGGATCAGCGGGCATCGGCCTGTACCGAATGCGGCGCCTGTGAAGCACATTGCCCGCAATCCCTGCCCATTCCAGAGCTGTTAAAGGAGGTGAAGGCAGTTTTTGAACCCGCCTGATGGGCGCGGTAATAGGATTATCAGTTTTGGTCGCCCAAAATTCCCGGATGGGGAAAAGTAAATTGGGCCAATTGTTTGCGAAATACGTAACAAATGCGTAAAATTGCACTCCGAAAATCTTCAAACCATTTTCAGGGCCTATAGCTCAGTTGGTTAGAGCATCTGACTCATAATCAGGGGGTCGTAGGATCATGCCCTACTGGGCCCACCCTCAAAATCAAACACTTACAGACCTGCACTGTAGGTGTTTTTTATTTCACGCCAGGAAGACGCCAGGATTTGGGGGATTTTTGGGGTTTTGTGCTGAAAAAATCAGCGGAGAAGTTCGTTTAAAATTAAACGAATTGGAGTAGAACAAATAATCTCAATAATTGAAAAAAGGGTCGAAATAATCGGGGGTTAGGACAAATTACTTATTACTATCTTTAGGTTGAATTTGATGGCCACAACTTTCAATATGATTTTTTGAGATCATGAAGTCAATTCATCTTAACCTAAATGTATTCAATCATGGCAATGGTACAAGTAAACTTAAATTTTGATGGTCCTTTTACATTCAATGATTTAGTCAATCAAAAAGAAGCATTTAATCCAGGAATTTATATTTGGGGATTCAAGGATTCTGATTCAGACAAATTTATTCCTTATTATGTTGGGAAATCACTTACGAATATTGTTGGTAGGATTGCACTGCACAAAAAGGATATAATTAAGGATCACTCAACCTATGTTCGATTATCATCTTTATTAATGAAGTCATTTTATAAAGAACCTAAGTTAGAGCTGTTAATTAAACCAAATAAAAGCAGCAAAAATCCTCCCAAATGGTATGATAAACATTGGGAAAAAGAGATAAAATATATTAACACGCTTTGGTTTATATCCCCAATAACCAATATTGATCTTATCAGCAGGCGTGATTATCCAATTTCGTTGCTTAATCCTCATCCAGAAGATTTTTTAAAGGACAATATTGATAAACTCTTAATCTGTTACGCAGTTCCAAAAGTTGAAGGAGAAATTTTAACACCTGAAAATGGCATATATGAACACATTGAATCAATTACAAAATGTTCATTAAAAGGGAGAACACTCGGCAAAAAGGAGAAACCGGTATGTAAAAATCGATTTATTTGGAATAATAATATAGATGAATATAATGTCGACTTCACTCCAATAGATTTCGAAGATATTTTCAAAAATGACGGTTCAAAAGTTTTTTCTGACGATTCAGAATATCCCGGATATTAATAGATCTAAATCCAATAATCGGACAATAAAAAGCGGCAAGTACCCTCTTGGCACGATATATCCCGCTTAGATCCCTCATTTAATGAACCCTGAATACATGGTCCTTGAATTGAGGCAAGAAAGTTGTACTAGAACCCAAATTTTTTCCCAGATCTTTTTCCCCGATATTTTGATAAGTACTCTTGGGTTAGAGATTTTTCTATAATTTCCCAACCACCATGCTTTTTTTCTAGTTCAATCAGGCTGTCTTGTTGAATCTCTTTAATTCTACCAAAAAAAGCTTCCCAAGTTTCTGAGTCGATCTCATTTATTAAATAAATATAAAAATGATTAATTAACGACCATTCCTGTTCGGTAATTCCACTGATTTTTTCAACAAAAGGCACAGGAGTTTTGAAGCTGAATTCTGTATCAGATACACCATTAATATTCAACCATTCGAAACAATCAACAAGTTTGCTATCATCGTCAATTATAATCTTCGTTAGTTGCATAACTAGGAAATCGATAAAACGAATATTTTTATCAGAATAAAATTTGCTCTGCCATTCTCCAAACCGACAATGGATAATATCTAAAAGAGTTAATTCTATTTTACATATGATTTTGATATACTCAAATGCATCAGTTTCAAATAATCCAGTTGGTTCTGCTGTAATTGCAGCACCACGAGTATTTCTGAGATCCCCAATTATTTTACCATTTTTAATGAATAATGATTTATGATCAGCATATCGTTTACTTACTTCTCTGATTGCATCATCGAATAGTATAAATTTGCCTTCTTTAATTTCATCATCAAGCTTATATACTCCTAATAGGAAATGTTCTAATGTTGGTTCTAATAGTTCATTATTGTCACGGATAACTGTAATAGCGTGTTGATTATTATGCACCCATATTCCCTTTTTAACTACAAAATCGGGAAAGACAAAATCATCACAAGTCGTCCCAAAAATCTTTGAAAGGTGGGTTTTTAATGATGTCATTGGCGGAGTTTTTAAAGGTTTCATTATATGATAATTACAACTTGGTCAGAACTTTACAGGTTTTGGTCTAAGGCCGTTTTTAGGGATATCTCATCGCCTTAGTATCATGATTTAGCTTAAAGATAGACATTTAAGCTTTCATCAGGAAATTGAATAATTATTCTTAGAGACAACAATTTGATGATAAAGGATTAGTACGATCAGAATAGTTTTATTTCATTCTTTCAGATTTTAAATCCAACAGAATTGCTCCTTCTAACCTGCTGAAAATCTTTTTCCTCTTGGTTATAGATGGCAGACAAAGACAAAGGTGTATCGATAATGGAACTATATCCCAACTTCTGTGACAACACCTGAGCTTTTGGCGCCTCAAGTTCCTTAAACTCATATTTGGCAATCAGCCTTCCTTTTCTAAGTAAGGCATTATCGATTTTGGAAAGGTCAGTGTTGAATGAACAGATTATTTGAACGTTTAAGCAGTCAGAGAGTAGTCCATCTGAAATATTGAGTATGGCTGAAACCGGTGAACTTCCGTTTTTCTCCCGGTCAACAACGATATTTTCAGCATCCTCAATCACAAATATAGAGTTTGGATTCTCTATGAGTATTGGGATAAAATCCGGATTTGTCATGGCAGATGCCATATTGGGTGGTAGGAATATGACATTTTTCTTGACGGATGAAATCAGGTAGCGGATAAATGAAGTTTTTCCTGTCCCTGGCTTACCATGTAATAAAATGATGCCTTTATCATTCTTCTTTGAAATTCGTTTTAAAATTATCTGGTAGATTTCTTTGAGGTCATCATTGTAATTATCACTGATACTAAGTTTTGGTTTGTTGATTTTCATTTTCTTGGTATCAATTCCCATGGGGGTATTTATCAAGAGGCTAATGCTTGAGTCTTTTTTGCTGCTACGTTTTCCTTTAAATCGTTTGATTTGAGCAATGACCGTTTCCACTCTTCGAATATCTGTTTTACAAAAAAGGAATCTGACAATTGAATTTTGAGTATCGAAAAAAACAAGCAAATCCTCAAATAGAAAGTAAAAGATATCGTCAATTTCCGCCTTTTTGTAATCTCCGAAATAAATCTTGGTATAATGGGAGTTTCTTATTTCACTTTTATATTGGATTTCAAACCACTGATGTGCCTTCTTACAGTTGATCCTTACTTCATTGATGATATTTGGAATTGTATTGAACTTTGCAAAGAATAGGTATTTTTCATTGAGGTAGTAATCCGATCTGTCGGAAAAGATTTTTGATGGATCAGTATTAAAAGAGGGTAAGGAAAATTCATCTGGCCTTTGAAATTCACCGATATTCCTGAGGACGGTTGCTTTTGACTCCATATTACTTTTTATAAGTTACGGATCAAAGATATCATGCCATAACGCCAAGAGGTGACGCTGAAAAAATAAAGAATTGCTAAGTGATCTCTTTTGGGGTTTATTTCAAAATTCATTTCTGTTATTGCCCAAAAGCGCAAGAATTAATTGGCTCTAAGAATACTGTTTGAATGCTCTTTCATGTACTGACCTGATTTCATTGGTCAGTGATTCCGGTTGCAAGACCTTTAAATTATAACCATGTGAAAGCAATTCCATGATTAGGTCATAGGTAACGAACAATTTCAGTTTTATTCTTAATTCCTGTTCGTTATCGATCAGAATCTGCTGAGAACTGTGTAATGGTAGTGATTTAATATATTTCCCTTCAATAGGATCAAACGATAAGATAATCTCTTCTGGCTCATCTTTATTCGGATCGATTATTCCAAAGCAGTAGCGATACCGATCTTCGATATTGAAATTTTCAGGATAAATAAATGTTGTGTTGGTAATTTCAAGACCAGATAAACGGTCAAGAGAAAAACTCTTAACGTTACCGTCCTTTCTGTCCTTTGCAATCACATACCATCTGTTTTTAAACTCTTTCATGGCATAAGGTTCAGCAATCCGATTGCTGATTTCAGAATCAAAATACTTTTGGTAAGAGAATTTTATTTGAAACCTGTTTTTGATTGCATGAAGCAGTCCATACAGATTTTCTGTCCCCAATGGTTTTCGTTTTTCAAGATCGATGAACGGAGCCAGATCTTGCGAAAGGTTTAAAGAATTGAACATATCAAAAGCTTCCATCATGCGTTGAAAATTCATATTCTCAGATTCACTTTGAACGATATGGTATCCCTTTCCTGACCGGGAATATTCAATATCGATGCCAAAATTGTTGCTGATCTCCTTGATATCCCGCTGCAAGGTTCTTATCGAAAATCCGACACTTAACTGATCATCCATCATCTGGAGGAACTCAATCTGATTTTCAATATACCCCTTTAATTCTTCATAGGATGTGAATGGCCTTGCTTTTAGTTTCTTAATAATCAACAAATACCGAGAAATGTAACCTTTTTTTGACATGTTATGGGGCGTTTTAATCAGACTGATAATTCAAAATTAACCAATTAAACGCCAATTGATGACGCCAATTCATGATATTAAGATCCAAGGGAAAATTTCAATATCAAACACCTACTAGGTCGACTTGTAGGTGTTTTCTTTTCACGCCAGGAAGACGCCAGGATTTGGGGGAGTTTTGAGGTTTAGTGCTGAAAATTTCTGCGGGGGAGTTCGTTTATTTTTAAACGAATTAGTAATCCCTGACAGTCAGAGGAAGTCGTAGTAAATATTTTTGGGATATGTCTATCCTGTCAGCTCTATTGCTTCTAAATTTAAACTATTTACTCTCTTTAGAATCACTTCTTTACAAATCATAAGATTTTGGTCAAATATGACGATGTTTTTGCCGTTTGGATGTAAGGAACTGCTGAATCGAATACCACTTGCCCCCGTAAAGACTTTAATAAATTCACAAATGAATTGAGTAGGTATATACTCAATTTCACTGTCATATCTTCTCATGGGTTTTGATAAATCAATGCTAATTCTTTCTCTTAGCAAACGAGCCTTTATAGTTTCATTAATCTTTGAAGGTTGAAATAATGATGTCTCTTCAGTAAAATCCACAATTTTCACAGAAGAGTATTCTTCTTTCAAATAAAAAGTCCCAATACTCAGTTCATCCAAGTAAGCTGCTCTCACTTCGTAAAGTATTGTTTCAGCATTATCACTGAGGTATAAGTAAGGGATTCCTAAGGGATTTGCTCTTCCTCCCCCAGCCAAAGAAGGAGAAGGACACATCATTTCATCTGACAAGTAAACGGGAAGACCACTCTGATGATGCACTCTGGCTCGAAATAAAACATCGCTGTGTTTTAATTCATACTGAGTGTTAAAATAACCATCCCAACCTAATTCTTCTAAATACTCAATGTCGTGCAGAAAGCGCTTTGACCATTTTAGTTCTTCTTTTAAAAATTCCCAGTATGAATAATTTTCTATAATATCGTCAGAATAATCTACATTGACTTCTGAATTTGAAATATCTGTAGAAAGTAATGGTAATATGTTATCAATGATTAATACAGCTACATTTATTGAAGAAAAGAAATTCCAATTCTCATGAATTATGTTTTTAATAGGTTTGCCTTGATCTGAGACTTGGAAATTGTCAAATAGCTCTTGAAAAAAATCCAATAATTCTGTTATCTCCAAAAGAGGGACATCTCTTGAATCACAAATTTTACAGTCACCAATATCTGTAGATGATTGAATGAATCCCTTTAACTCCTGATCGGCAAAACAATTACAGCAAACTTTCATTTTATTTATTGAGTCCTTAAATATTGCCCAACAATTAGCAGGTGATTTTTAATAGATATCTTTTTTACCAATCCCAAGCCTGGATAATGAGCTTCATCAAAATAGGATTCTAATTCCTGTATTGCTGAGTTAGATAAATTATTTGATCTGCAATATTGAACGGCTTTTTCAGCAGCTTCGGCAAACTTACCTTGAACGTTGGCAATAGAATCATTAGTTTCAGAAGTAAAGTGTCTAATCAGAATCTGATTTAGTATGTTTAGATATGTTAAATGAATAACTACTGCTCTCGGTGTGCTTCCACTATCGCTGTATTCGCTTGGAAGTACAGTGTAATCAGAAAAACCATTAAATCCATCTTCCGAATAATAAAGGTGCTCCTCAGAAAATCTATGTTCTGATATATTTAAAAAGTCACTATTCCGATCTTGCTTTTCGAAAAGATCATCTAGCCTAATGTATGTTTTATTAAGCCCTTTTAGAAATCTGTGCAAAGTTCTATTTCTTCCTGGGTCTTCAAAATTTATTGCGCTTACTTGTGATGACTGAACCAAGTTTTTAAATTCAGTATCTTCTGAATTCACATCATTTTGACAGATTATCATGCAATTATTCAATGTGTAATCTAAAATAGATTGGCGGATGTAATTTGCATTATTACTATAGTGAAAAGCAGGTCTAATGGTTGTTTCGTCTAAGCCTTCTATGTAATTAAGAAAATCATTATTATCTCCTGGCAGATCACCAACAGTTGGATTTACTATTAAATAAGCATGTTGATTTTGTTCTTGGAAGACTTTGTAAGCAATATTAATGCTACTGAAGGATTCTTTTACTGGCTCCAAAATCGGTACAATATAACCCTGTGTTATTTTCTCAATAGCTAACTCACGCAATGCGATTAATTCAAATTGCCTCGCTCTAAAAAATGGGTAATACATAGTTTTAAGCTTTTAATGGTGATTTGAGTTTCTTTATCATATTATTCTTTTCATCTTTATTCAATTTATGAGCTAAAATCAACTGGTTAAACTCTTTATAATAACGACTAGAAAGCACATTTTCCAAATTTCTACTCTTCATTTGCTCGATGAAATATTTGTTTAAAAGATGATTAGGGATTGTCTTGATCAGTTCTCTACATTTTTGGAACTGATTAAAACTCGTCATTTCAGGTAACTGTCCAAAATAAGACTTGACAATCGTCTTGTATTCATGTGTGTGAAGTATATGCATAATTGTTTCCGCATCAACCTCCTGGTTAACTACTGCATCACGCTGAAGAGTAAATTTTTGCTCCTTATTCCCATTGAAGGTAATTAAACCAACTCTTTCATCAGTAATTTTATATGCAGTAAATTTTGACTCCGGAATTATTAGAAAAATATGATTAAAAGCTTTTCTGTAGTTCTCCAATTGTAAAGCCAATCGTTTATCCGAATCGTATTCTGTCTTTATTTCAAATACTTTTGAAATACCGTTGAACATAACTAAGTCAGCTACAGCATTTCCAACTCGATACTCATTAAAGACTCTTGAATCGCTCTCACCAATTTCTTTTATCAGCCATTCGTTCAAAAAAGAATTCTTTAAAATATACTCGGTCTGATAGTGAGCTTCCAAAACATTATAAATGTGTTTCAAATAATCAATATAAGAAACGTTGTTATAATTTAGCCATTGTGCATCATATCGTTCAATTTTGTAATCTATGGAAGTAAAGTCATTTTTCATCCACAATTGCACCTCGCTTCTTGAAAATAAGGAAGAGTAATCGCGTAACTGATTTTGACTATAGGATGTTTTTAGTAGCATGACTAAATTAATTGCAAATTACAAATTTAACTTTATTTCAGAGCATAGGGTTGACCTAGAATTAATCGATAGTTAAAGCTAATATTTAGTGAATGATAATTTGTCTTACATTTTGATTCGCATAATTGGTAAAGATCGAATTATACCTCCTCCTCAAACCCCAATCCTAACTGTCTTGCAGCCTCTTTGGCATTTTTGTAGTGTTGTTTTGATTCATCGAGTTGACTTGCCGCATTGGAATTGATTTTGAAACTAACTTCAATGTCAATTTTATTTCCGTTCATTGCGAATGGAGTGATGAAATAATTGAATAATTCTGTGTAACGTTCCAAAGGTACTTTGCCGGATATGGTAACAGATTTAAATTTCTTCACTGCATTTGGCTCTGGCTCTGTTTCTGGATTAGGAGCCTGACCCGGTTCCCCAACCTGACCTGGATTATCTTCAGGTTGACCTGGAAAATTAGGAGTAGGCACTGGTACAGGAGCAGGATACAAACTTCTATCTACCAACCAATAGGTAGAATCTGTTACATCGAAATGGTTAACAGACACTTCTAAATAGTATCGCGAAAAAGTTGTGCCATCCCCGGCAGCAATGCAGAATTCACCATTGTAACAATATTTTAATAAGCTTTTGGAAACTGCCTCTACCCCGGAAATCATAGGTTTGTCATCAAAACGAAGAAAGGCTTCGTATACATCCTTCACCTTTACTGCCTGATCGACAGTAGGTAGTAGATCATTGATAACTAATGTATTAAACCCAACTGAATCCAATAACCATTCTTCTTGTTTGAGTAAAGGAATTATTGTATTGTTTATTTGGCTGTCGATTGATTCCTTGAATTGTTTAATAAGAAGTTTGTCAATTCCTTTTCTAACAGAATATTTAATGATAATGGAATAAGCATTTACAATTGATATTTCACTCTGTTTTGAGGCATCATCCAATCGCTTTCTTATTTCATCTCTCTGGTCTTTTTCTAGTTGTGAATAGTATTCCAGACTAATTTTCTGGCAGGAAAGATATTCACTAATGTCTGAATTAAGTCTACCAATACCAATCTCTGAACAGAGCAGAAAAAGTATTGTGTTACGATAGATTCTTTCGCTGTTTCCTTTTTTTGTGGCCAATTTTTCTATAATCGGTTTAGTATTCCCATTCACCTGATTTGGGTTAGCCAGATATTTTGGACTTAAAATAATCATTGTTGGTCTTAACTGTTCTGGGATATCGGTAGTTGGAGCAACAAGAGTATTAAATAATTGGGTGTTACGAGTGCGATCCGTCAATCGCTTAAGGATTTCGGCTTCAATGTCCGGATCTTTAATTTCACTTTTTGCCTGATTGATCAATATGTTGATGTTGGGTTTGGTGTGAAACCAATACCGTTTTCCGACTCCTCCAATTTGGGAATAATAAAGATAATAAGCCGAACCTTCCATTTCATCTAATGCACCGTTGATATTGTTGTGGTTAAATGCATTAGGTTCCAGCATTTGTAATTTTATTTCGGGGACACCTACCCCTCTGTTGGCTCCATCACTTCCAAAAGAATTCAGAAGAATAATTGAAGCGATGGATTGAGTAAGATTCCATTGTCCATATTCCGGTTTGTTTCTGTCAATCTTGGCTGCATTAGAGGATGACCCTGCAACATCCGCTGTAATTACAGCATCATAACCATTTCCATAAAGCTTCTTTAATTGTCCTGACATTGCATCCAGGTGGGCAAAATTTATGAGACCGGGGTGGATTAATAAATTATTCCCAGGTAACGACAATTGTCTTCGCCACAGGTCACTTACCAAAGAGGCGAGTAATCTTAATACTCCTCTGGTTCGCTGAAAATCATGATGACTCGCCCAACGGATACGGAATACATCAATTAACTCGGGATGAAATGGGTACGATTTAAGTATTTTTTGTTTGTATTCTAATTTGGTGACATTAGAAGGCAGTTCTCCCTTGTGCTGATTGTAAAGTTCCAAGTATTTGGTTGCACATGCCTCAATCTGAAATTCATCACCCATATTTTCGAACAAACGACGACGTATTACTTCGTATATTTCATCTTCTGCCACAGGTTGTGTATCCGCTCCAACCCTACTGACCCGTTTTTGTAAACTATTGAGTATGGATTGTGCTTCGGCGGTATTGCCTACTTCTTGGGGGCTTGCAGGTAATGTAATGACGGCAACACAATGATTGGTTGATGCAACTGCTTCAGTCAATTCCTGCATAAAACTTATGGTCTGATCTGTAAGACTACTGTTTACAGCCTTACGTGCAGAAGCTTTCACACAATAGTCCGCTAATTCATCAATCAAAATAAGAGCTGGTTTACACGATTCCAATACCTTTTTAAATAATCCGGCAGGTGCAATCAGCTGCTCATCGTTTTTACGAACGATCTCATAGGCATCTTTGCCACCTAATTGATAGGCCAATTCTCCCCAAATTGTTTGAATGTGTATTCCATCAGCAGTCATTCGTCCATTTGCTGCATCATTTGTTGTGTTGGTAAATACGGCGATATTGGCTGAACTGAACTCGGGCATTCCAGTATATTCCAATAACTCGCGTGCAGATTCTGATTGAGACGCTCGGTTTCCCCATTTACATAAATGATAAAGTGAAATCAAGGTATGGGTTTTACCACCTCCGAAACCGGTCTGCAAAGAGATGACCCTATTTTCAGCATCCTCTTTCCCATTTAATCCTTTAATTACAGTTTTAGCAACATTTTTTAATCCAGCCGTATAAAAGGTTTTTGAGAAAAATACAACAGGATTACTATATATTTCACGACCATTGCCCATGGCTACCTCGGCAAGATTTGCCGCAAAAATTGACTCATCTAGTCGTCCTTGTTTAATATCCATGTGAGGCGTGACAACCCGATACCAAGGAAGAAGTTCTCCGGATTGAGGAGCTAAAATTGGAACAGAAGCTGGTCGTTCTGATTCTTGAAGTTGATTCAGTTCTTCTTCTAAATCATCCATCATTAATGACCTGGCGATGCTCTTCATATTTAGTAAAGCTTCACCAAATTCATCTTTTGAAATTTTCTTAAAGTGAGCCAATTTATTCCGAACGTCGTATATTGTTTCCAGTCGGGTCGCTAACTTATTGACATCCTTACCAAAATCTGGTTTAAGCAAATCTTTGTATTTCAAAGCAAATGATTTTAGATAAGGATAATCAATCAATGCTTCCGGTGATGTTCCTGTGTTTAACCCCATATTCCAGGTCTCTTTTTGAGAAGGATACAAAGCTTCAACAAACCAAACAGGCCATTGGTCGCCTGCTTCTTTCATTAATACAGACACGACGTAAGGACGAAAACCCTCAATAAAGAGACCATACGCTTTAAAAAGGTTATCTTGTTGGATTTTATTGGTTAACATATTGTTTAGGTATTATTCAAAAAGTTTGGTTTGTATTGATTCAGGTTTTTGAATTGTGTTGCTTTCTCGTATTAAACTGTCTTTGTTTGTTAGCAATCCTGTGGCTTGCTTATGATCGTCACATCCAGAAGGTAGTATCTCACAAAGAGAAGTGATAACCCGCCAAAAACTGCTATCTGAATTGGATGCCTTTTGACCAATAAATTGCAGTAGTTGACTTCTGTTGGTTCCTTTGTACAAGGCCATCGCCCGGTGAACCTGATCGATTAAGAAACTATCAGTCTTTTCTCCTAAGTGTGGTCTAGCATCATTGCGTTGTTCGAAGGTGCCTAATGTTTGCTTATTTCCGTTTTTGATTAGTATATTTTCGGTAAACAATTCAGAAACATTGATACTTAATCCTACACGACTAAACTTGGCGGCATCGTCGAAGTCGCTTTCAATAAAACTATAAAGTTGAAGCCAACCAATATAAAATTTAGTAAAGTCATCACCATCAAATCCTTTTAGAAGTGCATTGAAAGCACTTTCACGAGCCATTTCCAACAATTCTGCGACAGTAACTTCGCTTCCATCGGCCTTCTCCACTTTCTCGTAATTGCCAAATTCACTTACTGCCTGGCCAAAACATGCGGTTAGCAAATCTGCCCCACGGAAGCCAAGTGCGTAAAGTTCTTTAACTTCCTTCTCAACAGTTGTTTCAATTGCTTTTTTTACTAATTTAAAAACACCATAGCCATGACGTTGAGTTGGACGACAAGAAACTGTAACAGAAGACGATAATGCCGAATTGCCAATTGCCACCATTCGCCCAGTCATCTCAGTATCAATTGCCCAACTACCTGTTATGTTCATTCGTGCACCAAGAATTGAATTACAAAGTGTGGTCCAAGCCTCTGTGCTTTGGTGAGCGAACATAATACTTACTAAATCAGAAGTCTGGTGTTCAATTGCATCGAGAATTTCAAGCAATTTATTTTCAAAATGACTTTTTGCCTTTTCATAATCATCATCGTGATGATGTTTTAGAGCTGTACATTCGGCAGCTTTAGGGGTTTGAGGAGTAGAAAATATAAGAGGATAAACGTCGGCTAACATTCTCTTTAACCAAACATAGAAAAAATCAGATATATCAGCATATGCAATTGAGTCATAATACGGCGGATCTGTTACTACCGATGTAAGATATTTTTCTGAGAACTGAGTCTTCTCTCCACTTGAAGAGTTATTCAATACTGACGAGAATTTATCTTTACCTTGCTCATTAATTACTCCAATAATAAAATTTAGTTGACCATTAGCCGAACCTGAAAAATTCGTAAATGGATTCATTTCTGGATAATCAAATATCATTTGTATTGCTTGTCTTGCAAATGGATGCTCAATAGTATCCTGATGAATATGCCATCTGCCAAACATTGAATTTCTAGAGCAAATTCGATCTATTAAAATTGCTAAATAGGTTATTACTGCTTTTGAATAATCGTCATCTAAATGTGACAGTTCAATCTTAATATTATGCAAAGACGCTATTAAGCTATTGATACAATGGATTTGCCTATCCGAAAATAATTGACCCCATTCCGTAATATTCCAAGAAAATGTATCACCGCCAGCTGAATTACGTTGCATATTTTCCTTTGGGCGAAATGGAATAGTCAATTTTTGAATTAACTCTGAGTCATTTGAAGAAGGCAATGAAAATTTCTTGCCTTTTGGAGTATCATAAATAAGGGCTAACAATTTTGGATTTAAGTTATTTTCCCTACATTGAGATTTAATACTCTTAATATCAGTTGTATTTCCGCAACATGGACAAACCAAATTGCCTCGGTTATTCCAACCTTCCAATTCAGTACTACCATTTGCTATCGTAAATGAAATTTTAGTGCCATCTATGATTGGACTTAAATAAATCCATTCACGACTTGATGTACCTCTTCTTTTTGACAAATAAAATTGCTTCAGAAGTGGAACTTCAGCTTTGCATGATGGGTTGACACATGTTGCTACTCTTGCCCAATAATAGGCTATGGGTTTGTTCCCTTTATCATCAGGTGGGTATAAGAAGTCAATTTCTTTTTCAGCTACTGCAAGGAGCCTTTTTGCATAATAATCAACATCAAACGATAAACGATTCGGAATTCTTATGGATGACCAATCACTATTACCTGAGTAAATTTTACATTCAGACGGTACCTTTTTCAATTCATTTTCGCCATAGAGTTTTAGAAATGCCTCTTTACTGAATGTAATGGGCTTTCCGTATTTCTGAGGAAACTCCAGACTCCCTTTTTGGATTATATGGGCTACAGGGTTAATGTCATTACCAAAGCTTCGGCATCCCAAGCGGGCAGCTTCTAATGGTATAGCTCCACCACCTGCAAAAGGATCGAACACCTTAGGCATTTTATTCAAAAATACTTCGATAGCTTGATGAAGTTCGGCTTCTAATGCCTGACTTTTGGGGGTATTGATATGGCGGTCTGGCAGGCTGAAAAGTGCTAGTTCCGAAGATTTTATGGAGGAATAATTGGTTTCGAAATCATCTAATAGTTGTTGAGCGGATTGTTTCCCTCCGTTATCATTATGGTTATGAGCTACCCAAATGAGTTTTCGGGCTTTGTTGATGATTGTTTCATCGTTTTTGTTGTCCCATTTGATTAGACTGGAATCGGTTAACATCTCTTTGGCTGGGGTTTTCTCTCCAATTTTTGAATACACAGGAGAAAATTTGCCGATGAACATCAGCAACCTATTACGTGGATTGTCTTCCATTTTGTCAATGGCTGCTGTATATGGGATATCATCATAGGGACGATAAGGATCTCCGGGGTTATTTTCTTTGCCCAATAGAGTTTCGACTGCATCTCGAAATTGAGGAGGACAGTTCTCGTCAAGAGGATCCGGGACGAGACTGGCAAAGACTACCGCACGACAAACCGGTAACGGACGCCTTGCCCACCACAGATGGAGCGTTGAAATGTGTCCATGGCGGATGGATTTATCTCTTACGCTTTCTGCCGAAATCTCTTTTATCGGCATTGCCACTTCGATGAGTTTTTTACAGGTTGCTGTCATCTTAAATTTTCTCAATTAATTCGGTTCTTACCAATTCATAAGCTTCTTCCTGATTGTATTCTTCATCAAGCCGTATTAGACCTGCCGTATCGCCTAGAAATTCAGCATCTTTCATTTTTTCTTCCATGTTTTGCAAGTAAAGTTTTAGAGTGGGAGGTTGATCAACCACAAACTTCATGTACTTATGATAGCATTGAAGAATGGCTTGCTTATCGAGGCCGGGAACTTGTGTTAACGCTTTGTAAATATCGTAAAGGTCACGACCCTTTTTGCGTTGGTATAATGCCCTAAACTTTGTTCCCAGCAATTCTTCCAATCTGTAAGTTGTAATATTACATGAACCGGTAAACCATGAAGATTTTACTTCAAACGGGAATCTTTGGTAATCCAGCACTGAGAAGTGTTCTCTGCAATTCGTTTCTACCTTCAGTTTTAGGACTTGAACTGGTGGAAACTCTGATTCAAATTGGTAAACTAAGGTATTGTTGTTTTCTTTTTGTTTTAATTTGGGTTTCCCCAAAAATTTTAGTCGCTCCCGTATTTTATCAATAATTGGACCGAAAGGCACAGCTGTTATTTGAACAAGATCAATATCTTCTGAGAATCTGGGTTGTGGATGCAAATACAATTTATGCAAAGCCGTTCCACCTCTAAAAGCCAGATTTTTAATAAGGAACTCATCAGAGAAAAGTTCAATCAAAGCTCTGGCAATAACCAAATCCTGTTCTATTTGTGCATTGGTTTTCCAGGGAGCATTTTTCTGCCATTCAATGATATGTGCTCTTGGAATCATATGTCGCTATCGATTTGAGTATTAATTAAAACTTTCCATTTGTCATCCCTGTCTCCGATTTGTTGGCCTGAAGATTTTAATAACACTGTTTTTGGTTTGGCCTTCGCTATCTTGGTTTCAAAGATACCAGCCAACTTATTGTTGTCTAAAATATTTTCAGCAATGAATCCAGCTCGCTGAAAAGTACTTATTGGGAAATCGTTTTTAACAGCATCCCTCATTCTATTGAGATTCAATGATTCCATCAACTCTTCAAGAATTGTAATAATACGGCTGTATCCACCAATAGATTGTTCGAAATAGATTAGATCCAGAAAAGTTAATTCTTTGTTCGAAATCTTAAAGTAACCCGTTTCCGTTTTCTTATCCTCAATACCATACACTGGAAAGTTTTTCTTTTCCGAGAAGTTGATCAGAAAATTGTCGTTTTTAATCTTTCTTGGTTTTGGTGATTGTGAAATCACATAAAACTCCTGAGGTTGTTGATGAGCGGCACCATGGTACATTGCTGCACTAAATAGACTAACATAGTATGTTTTTGAAATATAGGCCATTAGTTCGTCTATGTAAAAGTCAACCGGGATTACCCCCATGCTAAGGTATTCAGGAGGTAGAATAGTATAAAACCCTCTTCTAATGTTCACGATTTCACCTTTTTCTTTAAGCCTGTCGAGATCCTTTCTGATATTTTTGATTGATTTCGGAACACCATTGATTAATTCCTCCATTGTAAAAGCATATCTACCATTACCCCTAACAGACCGAAGAAAATCACTAGTATGTTTAATCGAATTATCCATATTTGTATCAGCTAAATTATCACATGCAATATACCCTTTTTTTCGGGGTATATTGCATGCATAAGTAAAAACATATGGAGCATCACCATTTAAATTAATACTTACAACATCACCATTAATAAGATGTTTTTAATTTCCACTCGTTCATTGGCAAGAAGTACTGAATTCCTTTAGTTTTCAATTCAAACTGTAAAGCCTTGGCCGGATTCTGAATACGATGAAGTTCAGGTTTGCTTTTACAGTTTATCACAATGTATAACCAGGCGGCATCACCCAATTGTGACAATCGGTTCATTTCATTTTCACTCAGCATCACGCTGCCATCATCCCCACTTCTGCCTTTTACTTCAATATATCTTTTTAACTCTTCCCGGCTGATGCTTCGGATATCGTACCCTTCGTTATTGGAAGAAACATCAACCGGAGACCATCCAACTGATTTTTCAAAATTCATTGCATTTGCCATGGCAATTGCTTCAGCTTCATCGTCCCGGCTCATACCATAGTGCCCATGGTATTCAACTTGAGTCAGGGGTATCACATAAGCACAACCCAGTACCTCCGGAGCCTTTGGATTTAATTGGGACATCAATTCCATATTTTGAAGACGTGATTGCTTTTTTAGGATAAGTTCGGAAATGCGATCCTGTTTTTTGATGATTTTTTCCTGAACACGTAAGTCTCCCAACAAAACCTTCGTTTGTAACTCCTGTATCGAAACCTGTAAATCCAAAATTACTTGGGTAAATGCCGATTCCAAATAGTTTACTCTGGCATCAGTATCATTCTTTACATGAATTTTAGTGTCTTCAAATTGTTGCATCGTTATATTTTCAAAACTCCACTGAACCACTTCATCCTGACTAACAATTGAAGGAGGCACAATTGGTTTGGTAAACATGGCAGGAGCATGAAGATCAATAAATTTTGCGGGGGAAGTAAGACTAAAGTTCCCATCTTTATTCTGACAAACCATTAAAAGACGTTCGTCGGCAATATTGTCATCCTTTTTGCTTAATCGGTTATCAACGATTTGAGATTTCACAAAAAAAGCGAAGAAATCTTCTTTATCATCCGGCGAGATAAGAACAGTTCCTTTCAACATATCTTCACGGAATTGATTCCGTACTACTTTAACCAAACTGTCGAATACCGGATTGCCAGGATTGATATAATGCACTTTCCCTAAATCGCCAACACTTTGATAATCCAGAAATATTTGCTTGTCGAAGCAAAATTGAATCAGACGAATCGCATCAGCAAATATATTATGGTCGTTACGTAGAGTCTGGATCATCAGATCCGGCAACTTGTCAATGCGATAAATGGATTCTCTGAGTTCGGTATATTCACCACCCAATTGTTTAAATGCCTTTTCAAAGAACAAGCGGATATAAATGGGCTGTAATCGTTTTTCATCGGAATTTTCCTTGAGTATTCGGGCATCCTTGTAATCAACTCTACTGTGAGCCAGATTTTCTTTTTGCTCTTTAATTTTTTGTGTAAACCGTAATTTTAATGTTTCATTGTCCTGAGCCAGGAATTCGTTCAAAGATGTTTCTTTACCATTAAACACTGAATTGATTATCGCTTCAAGAGAGATATTCTCCAAAACATCCTGGATTACATCATATACACGATCGTCTCCAATCCCTTCCCGAATGATATCCAATTTGGTAAGTAGCCGTTCCAAAACCTTTCCTTCCTTGGTATTACTTGCCACCATATTAAATACAAGAACATCTTGCTTCTGTCCGTAACGGTGTATACGACCCATTCGCTGTTCCAACCGGTTTGGGTTCCATGGAATATCCCAATTTATTAACAGACGGCAGAACTGAAGGTTTATTCCCTCACCGGCAGCATCAGTAGCAATCAGAATTTGAGTTTCGGGTTTAGCAAAAGCCCACTGAGCCTCTCTGCGATCATCAACTAATTTTCCTCCATGAATTGTTACCACAGTATAACCGTCATTGCTTAACCGCTCTTCAAGATACAATAGGGTATCTTTGTGTTCAGTAAAAATGACCAGTTTCTGTCCGTCTATGACTTTTTGTGAAGTCAATAAGTCTTGTAATTGCAAGAATTTCTTTTCAGCCTGATTCCGGTTATATAGAGATTGAGCCATTTCGAAAAGTCGTTTGACCTCTGTGGCTTCCTGTTGCAGTTCCTGAAGGCTATTGGCAGTTGTAAAAAGCCTGAATTTCTTTGGATCTGACATGATATTCTCTAAGGCATCCCTTTCCGAATCTTCCAATTCATCGAAGTCATCAATGTCTTGTATCTGATTGAATGCTGCTTCTATCTTATGACGTTGGCTCCAAAGATTTGGATTTTGACGTAGTTCATCAACAATTCCCTGTAAAGATTGCCAACGACGACCTAAAGTGTTTTTAATGGCAAAAATGGAACTAACCAATCTTCGTTGCATAACCGTTAAGGCCAAAGAAACATGAATATTCTTTGATTCAGAGGCTTCTTCTTTTTTCTTTGTGAGGTAGAGAGTTACGGCATCGTACAAATCTTTTTCCTCGGGCGTTAATTCGTAAGCGACGGTTTTAGTGAAACGTTCCTTAAATAGAGGTTGTCCTTTCCAATCCTTCATGTCCTCTTTCAACCTGCGGATGAAAAATTTGTTGATACCATTGTGACCCAGCTCTTTCACCCGAGTAGAAGCAATCTCATTGGTTGAAAATATGTCTTCATCAAGAATTTGAAGCAGTTTTTTGAATGTGTCAGACCTGCCTCGGTGCGGAGTTGCAGTTAACAGAAGGATATGTTCGCATTGCTGTGATAAAACTTGAGCTGCTTTGTATCGTTGTGAAATGTATTGTTTTATACCATAATCGTATGCAGAGAGTTTATGGCACTCATCAAAAACAATCAAATCCCAATGTGAATTGCTGGCAACGTTCAAAACATCTTCCCTTGAGATAAAATCAATAGAAGTTACAATTCGTGGCGAAGTATGAAATACATTGGGATCTGATGAAAACAAACCTCTATTGACCAAGGTAAACGGAATATTGAATTTTATTCCAAGCTCATCCTCCTGCCATTGTTTGGTTAGTCCGCCGGGAGTAACGATTAGAATTCGTTCTGCAAGACCTCGCATCATTAACTCTTTAATTAGCAATCCCGCCATAATGGTTTTTCCGGCACCGGTATCGTCGGCCAATAAAAATCTGATTTTTGGTTGTGGCAGAAGGAATTTATAAACCGCTTCAACTTGATGGGGAAGTGGATCGACGATACTACAATTTACAGCAAAAAGGGGGTCAAACTGATATGCAGAATTGATCCGTTCGGCTTCTGCAAATAATGCAAAACGAGTAGGATCACCCGTGAAATTGAATGATCCTTCGTTGGTAAGTATTTCTAATTGTTCAAACTCTTTAGCTGATAATACTTTAGTATTTGTTTTGTTTGTATTAACACCGGTGTATTTAATTGATACCATGGGACCAAGAGACTGTACTTGATTGATAGTAACAGGTTCAGACGAAACTAAATTTTTTACAATTTGACCGGGTTGTATGAGCATGAAAATAGTAAATTTGGTTTATTCGTCTCTTTGTACTTGGTATCAGATTAGTTACTAAAAGTAGCTTTAAAGTTCTGATTTGGCAACTTTTGTGACAAACATTTATCATAGGTAGAGCTGGATGAGTATCTCCGATCCTTCCTTGAACTATGTTGGGTTAATCATTAATAATTATGTTGGAACACAAATCCCCAAATAAGATAAATCCCTCTTAAATCCTCATTTTACCTTCCATATATTTGGCAAATAGGCTGATTATTATTACCTTAGCCTAAATATTAAAGATAAATAGTGAAGCAGTTAAATATTGAATCGACCAGGATCTTAAATAAGATGGTCGGAATGTTGGAAGAAGGGTATGTTAAGGTGGATAATACCGATGGTGCGTTTATGTCCGTCAGCGTGGAAGTCATCTTTGAAGACTCAAAATTCAAAATAATCTCCCTCGCACACTATTTTTTACAGGAAGGGGATCTCATGGCAGACCCCGAAATGTGTTTCCTCCATGAAAAGGCACAAGGGATTTACTTCCCATTTTACTACAAACAGGACAGTATGGGTGTTGAAGAGGAGTCGGTTGAGATGGAGAACGGTGAAATCAATGGAGTTAATCTTACCCTGCAAAAGGAACATACTCGGTTCGCCAACATGTGGTTGAAGAATATCAAGTACCAACAAAATCTTTAACTTTACTTCAAAACTCAAACATATGGAAGCAATCAGATTCACGCAAAAATACGATCAATACCTTGAAGAAATTCGTTCAGTTATTAAACTGGAATTTCTCCCGATCATTGATGAACTCAGAGATATTGACCCACACGATCTAGTGAGCCCCGAATCTTGGTTCCAGGATGAGGCCAATGCCAGAGGATTCGTTTGGAGTTTATTTTTAAACAAAGTTGGTGCCAAAAATGTATTTCCAACAATACCAATCCGGCATAATCAATGAATTTGGAGATGGAATGATTGTCTTAATGTCCCTTTAGAATGTATTCTGGTAAGTTAAAAATTGCCACAGTCCCTCACCAGAATTCATGTTAGTATTTTCCGGGAAAGATATCAAACACGATTGCCATTAATTGCGGAAGTTCAATTTAAAATCAAGTCAGAAGTTTGTTTAAATTTAAACGAATGTAAATTATTGAGGTAGTTTCTGCCACAACACTCTTCCCAGAATACATTTGGGAAAAGTTGTCATATATGATCATTGTTGATTGTCCTTGGTTTTGTGTTTTTTGTGAATCATGGGTTCAACACGTCGTAAACTCTTTCAAGATTGATAAAGAAACTAAAGATTTAAAGACCCTCGATTAGTTTAGTATCAAAATCCACAAGTTCTGCCAGCGTAATCTTTAACGCAGAACATATTTTATACAAACTGAACAAAGTCGGATTGGTCCGACCCGCTTCAATTCGTGCCATATTCGATTTCTCAATATTGCACATTTCCGCTAAATTCTGTTGAGAAATGCTCCTTTCCTCTCTCAGTTTGCGGATGCGATTACCCAAAATTCTTGATAATTCAAGGGATGTCATTCATTGACAGATTAGTCAACGAATATTTTATTTTAATTCAATTATCTGGTTATCATATATGATCACTTTTTGTTACATTTGGGTTTGAAATTGTATGATGAATTTCAAATACCGCTAACTGAACTTAAACAACCGGGGAATGGAGTACTAAACCGAACCTTATGAAAAGAATTATTCTCCTTTTTATTATCCTGTTTCCATTCTTAGGATTGGCAGATGAGAAATATGACAAGATTCTTATCGGGGAACATTTAATTTCTCTTCATTGGATTTCATGGAAAAATTTTGGAACAGCAAAAATTACCAAGACAGATACCGTTGGAGTATATAAAATTATAGGAATTCAAGAGAATAAGGATAAAAGCGAATACTTAAAAATAGAAGGAACGTTAAAGCCTAACAATGAAAGAGAATTGGTTTTTCATGGTAAAATTGAAACTCAGATAAACTTCATCAATCGAGGTAATCCCTGCTTGAGGGAGGGAACTTATAACTTCCGGGTATCCGGGCAAAGAAAATATTGGCGTTTAAAGGAGATGTATAACCCTTGCCGAAAGGACAGTGTGGTTGATTATATTGACATTTATTGGAAATAGCAAAAAATATTGTTAGTTATTTCACAATCGTTCAATGATTTAAAATAAATATTCACCTTAATAATTTTCAACTATGGCTAGAGTATCTTGTCCAAAATGTGATTACTTAACGAAACGAGGAGGTTATAAGGGTTGGCAGATATTAGTCGCCATATGTTTCTTCCCATTAGGTCTTTTAGCATTACTTGCCGACAAAAATGTAACCATATGTCATAAATGTGGGCATGCTTGGCAAGATTAATTTCTTTCTTCCCTTTCAATTATGGAAATTGCATTGATTCCAAGATGGTTTATTGGGTACTTATCTGACAATATTTCTCGACAATATCATATTAATATATTGATTAGTAATATTTTAATTATGACATTTATCGTGCTTTTCAGAAATTCATTGATCTCCACTTTGAATGTTCTTCCTCATTTTTGCTTATTCGATAAATTATTTGGATTTGAATGTCCAGTCTGTGGCATTACAAGATCTCTATGTGAAATAGTTAAGGGTAACTTTTCAAATGCACTCTCTCTGAATTGTTCAAGCTTCTTTGTCGTGGCATATATCGTATTTCAAATACCTTTAAGAATAATCGCATTGATAAATTCTAACCATACTGCTATAGTCGACGTATTTTCAAAATATTTTGGGAACATAGTTTTGATTATCATATTGATCAACTGGACTTTCAAAATTGCGGTCTATTTAATTTGATCATTTAGGGTGATTTTTTGATTGAGTGGAATTCAGTCACCTATTATGTAAAGATGTGAATGAATTTTATCATTGATTTGAAATTGCAGAATACAATTTAAATCTAAGTATTTGATATTTAATCTTTTCGAAATATATATACTTACTTAAATATAAATTTTTTATCTTTAATTTAATCTTAATAATGTTATGTATGTAATTAGCGTTCTATCAGGAGCTCACGTCATCCTAGTTTTGGGTGTAATAATTGTATTTGTGATTGTTATTGCTGGTATTTGGGTATTAAATAAGAGATCAAATATCCAGAAGATTAACAATCAAACATCTAATACGACTTTCGACCAAAGAATTAATGACCAAGGAACTCCACGACCAACTATTTTTATTCCTGACTCTTGTCCATTCTGCAAAAGACCTAATACAAGAAGGACAAGGCTCTGCGAATGGTGTGGCGAACAGATTTGTTAATCATTACACAACCTGATGGAATCAAAAAGGTTCATGAAAAATTACGAATATTTTCTGGACGAGATCCGTTCTGTGGTCAAGCCTGAGCTATTTCCGATTCTTGATGAACTACGGCAGACTGACCTCAAAAATTTGTTCGACTCAAATCCTGAGTTTCATTGCAGAAACGATATGAGCCGATTTGTTTGGAGCCTGTTTATCGAAAAAGCCTTGTATAATTCGAATTTCCATCATCGTTGATCTCAGTCGACCACGAAATCACTGAATCCGCTCCCAGAAAACAACAGGAGTCCTTCCCGTTAATCTACGGGAAGGGCTCCCTCTCTGGGGAAAGTTCACCTCAATTCGCCATCGGGAAGTTTATTTGATTTCCACATACTGTTAGTCCCTTTTCTATTAGAAGGTTGTAATCGATTGGTGGCTCTTGACCAAAAAGAAGGCTAAGACTGCACACCTTGATAATTTTACCCATCACATTGGTCCCAATAAAACAACCAATATTGTTGACAGCATTTGAAGCCAACATCTGTGCCTCTTTTCGTTGATACTTGTATGTGAAAAATTGATTTCTGGCAATTTCGTCTTCGATTTCTTCTCGTGCGATCATCAAATCCTTGTTCTTTGCTCCCCAAAATATTGCTGACTCCCCGTGGTGAAGGCTGGTATTCTCTACTATATGAGCGTCAATGGGAATTTTTTTGAGCAGATCAGCAAATGAATTGTTCTGTTGACACTTCTGCCATATTACATACAACATCCACTGTATATTATATGTATAGAAGTCGTCACGCATATGTTGGGTAAATTCGGGAAGTCTTCGATAGACACGTTTACACTTCTGCCCATTGATTTCAGAGGATATCATTCGTTGTATTCTTATACTCTCAGGGTCTTCTCGTGCGTAAGCTCCTGCAACATAAGCACACTCGGAGTTAAAGAATGGAAAACCATCAATATCAAATAGGAACCCATTACACATATTGCCATACCTAATACTGACCCCATTCCGAACGTCATTGGCCTTACGATAAGACCAGACATTTAACTTAGTGCAGTCATAATTCTCCTCTTGCGTAAGATTAATGGTGTCAACCAACCTGTTGAATTCATTATTGATCTCGACATCATTAAGTGAGAAGATGTTGCTGATTTTAAAACCGCTAAATTCTGGCATTGATTTAGAAATTAAGTAATTGATTATTTTGATGTTAACTTTCTTTATAATTTTAAACTGTCATAAACATCCATAATCTCCTTTTCGCGGATCCCCAGATACCTACGGGTCGTCATTGGTGAAGAGTGGGAGAAACACTCCATAAGAAGAATTACCGCTTCGTTTGAGTAGTTATTCAGTCGGAGAACTCGATTCCCAAGAGTTTTTCTGAACAAGTGGCTACTTGCATTACCCTCAAGCACAATATTGTACCGCTTGAGGATTTCCTTCAACTTTACGTTCACGTAGCTCTTGTCAATTGGTTTTGTTCCATACTTATTAAGAAAGATGTACTGGCTGGGATCAATAATTCCGATTTTCCCTTTTACCCGTTCGACTATCTTTCTCAAGTCCTGATTGATCTTGATCCGCCGAACCTTCTTTGTCTTCTGCTCTTCAATTGTTATGATTTCCGTGTTCTCGAAATGATTGAACCTTAGTTTTAACAGATCGCTGATGCGGAGACCGGTGAAAACGCCAATAGTGATAAGTAAGCAAAATTTGTATTCTTCATCACGTTCAAGTTTTCCGATAAGGGACTTGAAAACGTCCCAGTCCATACTCGTAGTTGTTGTCTTTTGACCTTGTAAGCTCATAATGTTATGTATTTGAATCAGGCTAAATTACGGCAGGGAACTTACACTTGCCGCATTTCCAGTGCTAAGTATATGCTAATTATCAGCACCTTACGACAGTTTAGCGTAAAGCGTTGCAGGTCAGGGTTGTTTTTAAATTATGAACTTATACTTCCTAATAAAGTGTAAGTTGGCAAAACTCCTTTCTTCCGAATTTTCATTATGCTTATTAAAAAAAATACCAGAGAGTGGATTGGCAGGGTAAAGACAGTTGTCAGTGTTTGGTTATGTCATTCAAAAAGGGTCCCCGGGAGTGAAATTGGGGTTATGTATTCTGGGAGCATTTTTTACTCGGTGCACGGCCGCAAAATGTAATCTGGGAAATAAAGCGCATTTTTTTAAGCGTGCAAATATCCAGGCGCATCGGTGCAAATGTAATCTGGGAAGATTTTACTCAAGTAAATTTGTTGAAGTGTACTTTCACCCTCATTTTTGTGATTACTGGCGGTAAATCTTGTACATCTAAGAATGGGGTTTGAACTAATTTGAGCAAAAGGAGAAAAGTGAAAGATTCCTGCCGAAAACTAAAGATTTGATTACACTTCACGAAGGGGTTAATGACTGGTAGTTATTATTTCTTAAAGAACCACTTTTGAATTTTTAAAAAGGTCAATCAATTCAGGGTTTGACAAACATTAATACCCCATTTACCGGTTCATACAAATATCTAGATGAAATACGACAGCACAATTGGGTGATCACGTCAAATACGCCGACAAATCCACACAAAAAAAGGGGGGAATGCCAACTAATTACTTTTACTCTTTTTGAAGATCCGTCTTATCTTACGTAGTCGTACAACCAACCATCTCTTGAGGGGGCTTTGAAATGGATCATCAATCTTAGTTTGGAATGGTGTCTTTTTTACCTTCAAAAGATGAAGGTCCCAGTCAATAATGCTGGTATTTGTTGTTTTCATATGAAATGCCCTTTCAAAGTATTGATTCAGGCTAAGTTAAGCTTAATCATAAGAGAATCCAAGCCGTATTACAAAGATTGATTGAGTTGACCGACCATATAAGTTAATGAATCGTTTATTTTTAAACGAATTGCCAAAATGCCATTTTTGTATTACAGTTGCTTATTGTTATCCAGCGACTATTGCCTATATTTTGTACATTGTTTAAATTTGTTGATGACCAAACTATCTAGTTATGAAAGTGTACATTACATCCACTCCTGGATATTCTAAGGAAAGGATCAAAGAGGTAACAAGTTTATTGGGATCGGTTAAGGGTGAAATAAATTTTGTGGATGGGGATCCATTTAGTGAGGGCCAATTAACATTAAGCAGTCCACTTTTTGAGGATCTCAGTCAAATAACACTATTGACTTTTGATACGCTTTTCAATCTTGCAAAAACCTATCGGAAAATGAAGACCATTCCTCAGCAAGATTTTGTTGTTGTAATATCAGAATTCAAGAATGTGAATAGATGGTTTAGTGCAACATCGAATAGAAACATCTTCGTTGATGCCAATGGGTGGGAATATTTAACCGAAAAAGATTCAAAATATGGGATTGCATCCCAAATCGTTGAAAACATATTTCAGTCACTTTTGGAAATTGATTACGACAAAGCTCTTACAGATCCAAACATCCATAAGAAATCAATTGGTTGTATAAATGATATGTGTGGAAATAAACCAGAAATTATGTTAAAATTAAGGACTGGCTACATTTGTAACTCATGCCTGATGAGAGCAAAAGAAAGTAATGTAAGTCAATTGACAATATCCCAGATCCATAGACTAATGCAGCTGATAAGAGACCGGTTAATGAATTTTGATTTTTTGCAAGAGATAATACAACCTGAACCAACTATTGTAGATAGTACCTGTAATGTTAAGATTGGTGATATAGAGATTGATCTTGAAGATGTACAAAAAACGCTGTTTGTTTTTTATTTAGCGCATTTAGATGGTCTAAGAGTAGATGCGCTCAGCAAGCATGTCCAATATAGAGCAAAATTGCTTGCAATTTATCATAAGCTTAGGAGAGGAGGGAAAAAAGAAACAATAGATCTATTGTGTTTACCATATACTGATAAGAGCTCAACCTTTCAAAAAGTAAAATCGACCACGAATAGAAATTTAATAGGGCTACTAGGGAATGAGCTTTCAGAATTTTATGTAATTGATAATATAAAAGGGGAGAAACATAACTTATACAAGATTAAACTATCACCAAACTACCTGCAATTTGACCTTGATATTTAAGAACTCGTAACCTTACGAAGTCCTTTCAGAATCTCATAAACCACTGATGTAAAGTTATTTACTGAGGTGGTTTTTTTTATTGTCTCGACCTTTGTCCTAAACAAATAAAATTTTCAGACATGAAAACTCAAAGTTTAGGAATTCAAAAAATCAGAGTCGAAGATATAGTAGTCTCTGATGTCACCTACAAATTGTACGACTATTCCAATCGAGAGGCTAATATTCAAGCCTTGATGGAAAGTATCTGTGAGATTGGTCAGCAACAGCCAATTTTGGTCATTCAAGATGGTTCAAAGTATTTTATTCTTGATGGCGTTCTCCGTTATAAAGCACTCGTTCGTTTAAATTTAAACGAAGTTGATGCCATTGTTTGTGGTTTTGTAGAAACGGCTGAATTCTCCCTGTCGGATATGATAATCCATATCCAGATCCACAAAGTGAAAACAGAGGGAGAGAAACTCAACGAAGTAAAATCGTTGTTACGTATTGATATTGACGATAGAAACCCACAACGTGATAAGGATAAGAGGGTAGCACTTGTTTCGTCACTGTTAGGAGGTAAGGGTTGGGGAAGAAACAATGTCTACTCTTTCGAAAAGATTCTTCGTTGGGAGAAAAGTACCAACTCCGAACAACGTTTGGCAGAAAGGGTCATCTCTAATGAGATCACCATCTCTAAAGCTCTTGAAACAATTAGCCTTATCGAAAATCCTCTGTTTGAAAAAGAGAAAGAGGATGAGTCCTGCATAGTGGATGGATTTATCAATGGCAAATACACTGCTGAAAAAGCGGTCAAATTGATGGATTCGTATGACAGGAAAAAGGCTGAGGAGCCTACACAAATTGATCTTTATCCCATAGATGAAAGGAAATACACCATTCTTCAGGGTAATATTGAGGATATTGAATTACCTGAGGATTTGGAGATTGATACCATCTTTACATCACCACCTTATTTCCGGTTGGTCAGGTATGGAACTGATCCAAATGAGCTTGGTTGGGAGAAAACTGCTGAACTTTACGTGAAGAGGCTTGCCGACATTCTTATGAAAGTTTATGGAAGGCTCAAACCAACAGGTTCTATGTTCATTAACCTGGGAGAGTCCTATGAGAACGGTGCTTGTCAGGCCGTCACAGATAGGTTAACCATTGAACTGATTAATCGGGGAGTGATTTTTATTGACCGGTTGATCTGGAACAAGGTTTCCAACAAACCGGTTCCCAACCAAGTCAAACGACTAAAACCGGGTTACGAGACCATTCTTCACTTCTCAAAGACTTCGGATTATTACTTTGAACGTGTCAGAATCAAAGGTGATAAGACTCTAAAGGTTTCACGTGGTTGTAAAGAGAAGGGGAGTGATGAGGTAAGGTATCACATCCCGAACAACTATGACCAGTTTCGTAACGTTCTGGCTGACGAACAGGTGTCAACCGTATTATCTATTCAAGTCTACAAAGGGCGGACGAAACACATCGAGGGAGAGGAGAAGCACCCAGCTACTTTCTCATCAAATCTTCCAGTCATTCCGTTGTTGATTTCAACACCTAAAACCCGGGATGCAGTCGTTTGCGATCCATTTATGGGATCTGGCTCGACTGGAGTCACAGCTCTTATGTTGGGGTTCAAATTTGTCGGAATCGAGCTCTATGAAAAAAACATAGTCACGGCAAAAAGGATTCTCAACGAGAGCCAACACGACTTTGACCAGTCAGAACTGGACTCACTACTAGAGGACTACTGTGAATTACCAGAAACGGAAGAAGAGCTGCTGAGAGCTTAAAACACACCATAGGTGGTCTAGTTCATTTATGGACCAGACCACCAATCAAAATCAACTTAGTCATATATAAAACGGGCGTGCAGCGTTATTCTGCATAGAAACAGTTATGAAAACAAATAAAAAAAAGGTTGCTGAGTTAACACCAGATTGGTTGTTATCAAATTTTTGCGAGGACTTCTATATGTTGGATGATGGTCAATCCTTCATATTCGTCGATGATATTCGGGATAGGGCTTGGATTGCCTTAGCATTTGAAATTCTTGGTGTTGCGTGCGAAGGCTATGTCGACGAGGAAGAGACCAAAATCCCAGTATTCATCTTCAGTTTTCAAATTGAAGATGTCAAAAATGAGTGTCCAATCTTCTATGAATTTTTCACGCGCACTAGTGGAGTAGGTAAAAGAGATGATCAAGATGACATCTTCTCTGCCGAATCTGATGAATACCCTGAATCGGGTGAAGAGGTCAAAGGCCTTTAGAGATCATTAATTTTTTGGGTGGCCTGGTCATTTGAGACTCAGGCCACTCATTCTAAATCGATTAAAATTATCATATCCGGGGGACAGCGTAACTGAGCATCGTTATTATGAAAAACAAAACAAGAAAAATGATTGAGATAGATCCTGAATGGGTCTTGATGATTTTAACTGACAGTTGGTTAACGGATGGGGATGGTTTAGCAATTATTACAGTAGATGAATCTAACTACTCATGGGTTTTGATTGAATTGGCTTTAAACTCCCTTAATATCGAATGGGATGCTAATCTGTTTTCAACTATTAAAGGAGTGGAAATCGATTATTTTTTTGAAATAGAAGACATCAAAGATTTATGTCCTGCATTTTATGAAGGATTGATAACGGACAAAAATTATGTTTAAGTAAAAGGCCAAAGTTCTGATTATTAACGAAAATAAGTATAAAAAACAACTTCTAGGGGGGGACAGCGATATTCTGAACAAGGAATGATATGAAAAAAGGCACAAAAAAAATGATTGAGTTAACACCAGAGTGGGTATTAACCTTATTAAGTGATGTTTGTTTTGCAGATGGCAATGGGAAGGCTACAGTAAGAACTACAGAAATGGATAATTCCAAATGGATCAATTTAGCCCTTGATACACTTAAAATAAAGTGGGAGCTTCTTGAATTTGAAATTGAGTTTGATTATTACTACGATTTCGAGTTTCAGATAGGAGACATCAAAGCGGAGTGTCCAAATCTCTATAGAAAATTAATCGATGAAAATATTAAACTTTTTCAAAATACGCATAAAGGGGATGTGGGATTGAATTGACTCTTTACTTTTTCAAATTTCCCCTTTATATTTTATTAAAGCGATGGGGCAGCAAGATCGCTAAGAAATTAACCGACCTCAGTTGGATTTCGTGAATTGCCCCTCACGGATTCAGTTGGGGTCTAATTATTTAAATTAATCATTATGGAAAGCATTGATAAAAAATCGTTTATGTTCTATCTCAACTGGATAGACCAGATTAATGAGTTGGATGATGTGGAACTCAGAAGACTCATTAATAATCTCGTTAAATATCACAGGAAAGAAGCAGTTGAACTGGTAACAAAGGCAGACAGATTGGTATGGCAAGGTATATTACCAGGCCTCCAAACAAATGAGGCTAGATATGAGAGAAAGGTTGCAGCAAACCGTGCCAATGGGCAACTTGGTGGAGCACCTCCTGGTAATGGAAACGCCAGGAAGGACAAAACAACCCAATCACCCCAAAACAACCCAAACAACCTGATAATAGATAAAAGAGAAGAGATAAATGGTAATAGAGAAATGGTAATAGATAATATAGAAGAGTTAACAGAAAAAGGTAAACTGGAAAGTGAAAATTGGGAAGAGTCAAATGAGAAAAGTGAACTGGAAAATGACGATGTAAAAATTGAAGATGTTTTTTCCGATGCTGAGCTTGCACTTTCTTCTTCCAGCAAAGAAACTCCAGTTGATATAGTCAAACAAAGCGGAGGTATAACTATGGCTGAGTTCTACCGGAGGAGAAATAAAATTTAAAGTAAATACCCAACAACGAACGCAGTGAGAAATTTAGTTCCAAGCATTGGTGCAAGTGTTCTGGGAATTTTATTTGAAAATCTACTCTCAACCAGAAAGATAATGAGATTGCCAGTCAGTAATCAAATTAGTAAAAAAGTAGCTCAACCGGACGCAGTCATAAATCTTGCTCCGGCTAATGCAAGTATTCTGGGAATTTTGTCCAATCATGTAATCTCAACCAGCGCGCAACTTAGTTCACTGGGCTTTAAGCAAGAAAAAAAAGGTAGTTCAACCAGAGCGAAGCGAGTAATCAGCACCGGTGGCAAGAGAGCAACTTTTCTGGGAGTAAGAAAAGGATACCCAACTGAGGCACGAAATACTGGGCCTGCATACTGGACTATCCCAACCCTCACCCCCGATTCCGCTCGACCCCCTCTCCCAATTTTGGATGTTCTTCTCCAGATTGATTCGTTTAAAATTAAACGAGTGAATTCACGGAACGGGATTCGACTTAGGTTGTCTGCGCTATTTGGCTCTAAAACAGCAGATTAAATGAAATTATTTTGTCATTTTATTTGGTAATGTCGTTTTTTATTGTTATATTTTGAATAAGAGTTTAATAAAAGCTAAAAAATAAATTAAAATTTTAAAAACAAAAAAGAGTATGGAAAAATTAGAAAAAACACCTTTTGGTGTAGGAATTCCGGGAGCCGTGAATATTTCAGGCTCCTTTACGTATTACGATGAGGTCTGCATGCATTTAGATATGTACGTTAAGACAGAGACAATTCAAGCCTGTATTGAACAACTTAGCAAATTGCCGGGCAGTGAAGAGGAAAATTCGGATAAAATTTTACGTAAACTTTGGAATAAGATTCATTCTTCAGAGACCTCAATTAATGATTTTGGTAAGGCTTTGCTGGATTATATCTGCTTAAACCTCGATGAAGATGAAGCTAATCTGTGTAAACACGGTGGAGCAGGTAGGATTAATTTCATCATGGATATATTTGATTTGGAAGATGACAAAATTACAGTGACATCCTCTTTCAAAAAGGGCTGGTGCATTGAGAATTGTGACTACCACCAGATTTGTGATTCCATAGATTTTAAGGATCGTGATTTTTATTTTACCTTACCAACCAGATTGGAATTTCTTGACAGTAATGAATTGCATTTCCTATTCGAAATTATTAAGGTACTACGAACTGAAAACGATTCAATATGTGATCTAAGCATGTGGGAAATGCTAGAATTCCTTCAAAAAGACAATAAGACGTTTCGTTTTTATGATAAGTATCTAATTGAAAGGACCATGAAAAAGTTCGACAGACTAGGCCTTACAGAAGATCTGTATGATTACGCCGCAGATGATCCAGCAGTTTTCTATGATATTGAATTGTACGAATACTATTTCCCTGATGTTTTCAAAGATAAAGCCGCTTGATTTGGGCGGTAATGTGTTTTTTCGTTCATATATTAAATTAGATTTTTATTAATTGGAGAGGGTTGAGATGATTGTTTCAACCCTCTTTTCATACATTACAAATTTTAAACTTCAAAAATAGGCGAACCACCGATATTTAAATTAGGAGGACTATTTGTAGGAATAATCATTTCCATTCCCATTCTGGGACGATCTGGGACAATAACTTATGTTCAATGGATGTGTGATTAACTATAGTCTTAGTTATCCCAGAACTCACCAGAATGAACTTACTTCCATTTCCCAAAAAATTGGCCAGAATTATTTTTCAGCATTTCCCAAAAATTGTCATACACCGACTTTTTCCTGGAAATATTTTTTTGGAATGTCTAAGACCCTCCCAGAAGAGATGTATACGGCTATAGCAATTCAGGATACGGGAAGTCAGAGAGCCGGAGGGAAATGGGGACAGGGGGTAATCAACAAGCCAGGCCTAAATGACATCAAAATATTTCTCTATCTTGCACTAATCCAGATATTTATTAGCATTAATTTAGCATTCAACCCTTCTTTTTACCGATTATTTTGCTTATATTTTAATTACCCACTCAGAGGGTATAAAAGGAAAAAACTAATGAAGAAATGGAAGAACGTTTTTTTGATGTACAGAACTTGGCTCAGTACATTCATCTATCTAAAAGTATTATTTACAGGATGGTACGCACAGAATCAATCCCCTACATTAAGCTGGGAACAAGAACCCTGTTTGAACGAAATCAAATCGACAATTGGGTGATAAACGGTGGTAGAGTTGGGGATTCACTTCCAAACCTCCCACAATATTAATAATAGGTATCTGATGGCTACATTCAACATAGTACTGGACAAAAGGACTGAATTAAAGAACAACAAATACAACCTCGCCGTTCGGATGGTCAACGTCAATGATGTCATGTACATCAACGTTGGAAAATTAACAGAGCAACAATATGACAAGGTTTTTGTCAAAAAATTTCAAGACAAGGACAGTATAGCCTTTCGGGAAACGTGCAATGGATACATTTCCAAATGTGAGAAGATCTTCGAGCAGCTAAAGCCATTCAATAAGACGAGATTCAGGGAGATGTTCAAAGAGAAGGATAAAGATGCTCACCATTCTTTGCTCTTGTCAGCTCTGTTTGACGCATACATTGAAAAGGATGAAAACCTCAAACCCAAAACAAAGGATGCGATCAAATACACCAGAAACAGACTGGAGGATTTCAAAAAGGGGATGAGTGTCGGTGATGTGACCATCAATTTCCTGAAGAGGTTTGAAAAGAAGAAAATGGCAGAGGGGTCTTCTCAAGCTACAATCGATCATCACATGAGAAACCTTAGGTTGGTAATCAATTACTTCCGGGATGTGGAGAAAATCATACCGACGCAATATGAATACCCATTTGGGAAGGGACGGTTTTCGATTTCTTCTTTCTTCCCAAACAAACAAGTCCTCAAGGAATCTGAAATTCGGTCTGTGATTGAAATGAAGGAATTTGTATCAAAAGGCGTTGAGTATGCCAGAGACATTTGGTTGCTCCTGTACCGGTGTAACGGTGCCAACTTTGCTGACCTCCTGCGTATGAAATGGGATCAGATTGAGGGGGATTATATCGTCTTCACCCGGAAGAAAACCGAAAACACACGTAAGAACAACAAGAAGGACATTATCGTTCCGCTAACTGATAAGCTCAAAGAACTGATTGAAAAGATTGGTGATAAGTCCAGTCCTTATATTTTGGGTCTGTTGCATGAAGGATATACCGACAGGTTCTTCGAAAACAAGAACCACAAAATCAAACAGATAATCAACCGGGATCTGGCCAAGATTCGAGCCAAGTTGAAACTTACTACCCCTTTACAATTGGGTAAGGCAAGAGACGCCTATGCCTCCACGTTACTTCGTAATGGCGAATCCAAGGATGATATCGGTCAAATGATGGGTCACAGCAATTCTGTAGTCACCGAACATTATCTGGCAAGCATTGATACAGAAAGGACGTTTAAGATTAATCAGTCGTTGTTGTGATCAACACCTTGGGTATTTGTTACTTTAGGTCTTTAAGAAAGAACTGTCGATTAGAAATGGCTTTATTAATTTCTTTGAGAATGTAAAAGTTATCCCAAACTGCTTTTGTCAAATCAGGGTTCAGCTTGGAAATATCTTCAAGAGCTATTCTTTGATCAGCTCTTGCAATTAGAACTTCAATATCGCTAAAATGTTGTTTGTACAACTCCCTAAGTTTTTCATATTCAGGGTTATTGTTAAATTCATCAATATCTTTTCTTAGATTTTTCTCCAGTTGTTTGTTAAATTCATCAATTGCTTCCATCGCTAAACTTTTTAAATGATCCTTTAAAATAATTTACTATAACCATCCTTTCAAAGATAAATGAATCAAACGTCAAAATTTGACGTCCTCATCCCATAATCTGATTTTCTTTCAATTTGATGCACAATATTCTCTTATTTGAATCATCATTTCCATTATGCGTGAAACAACACAAACACTTTGGATTTTGCTCTGGATGCTGCGATAAACAACTGATACTGCTGATGACTTTTCTGAAAAGAGGAACAAACAAAAAAGACGATGTTCCACTCTGCCCCTTTTGATTTTAATGCCGTTGTATAAGCTATTTTTTCTTTCGAAGCAATGGGTCGCTGGTAATTTATGTTTTCAAGTAATTGATTTTCATGTAGAATTGGAACAAGAGGTGAATCTTCTTTAAGTAAGTCCGAGGTAAATAATACAGCAAAATCCTCATTGGCTGAATTTAGCAATACCTTCTCCTGATTAATAAACTGCTTTAGTTTCGGAAGGATATCTGTTTGATTACTATATTCAATGAACTTTACATCATCGCCATACTGTTTGTTTGAAACGGCAACTTTTTTGTTGGCATCTCCGATTAATTCTTCTATTCCATTACCGGTGTTTGTCCGTAAATTATAAAAAAGAACGTAATAGGCTGATGATTCTTTTAAGAAGTCACGTGCTCTGATGTACGATTCGGGTAATTCACCGGATTTCGGATAAGCCTGGTTGTCGTCAAAAAACAGATAATAATTTCCTTTAGCTATGGGGTTGTTTACTTTCAACAACGATTTAATGACAATATCCAATCCCAAGTCAAAAAGATCCTGAGCTTCATCGGCAACAATGAAATCATATTTTACCAAATCTTTCGATTGATGAAGTCGGTTAAACACTTCTTTGACAACCAATTTCATTTCGCCGTTTTCAATCTTCCCGTAATCAAGGGAGATCTTTCTATCTTTTGATAGCTCGACCAATTCACTGATATAATGATAAAAAGGAACTACCCTAATATGGATTTCACTCTCGCCGGAGAATATCGCTTCCAATTTCAACTTCATTCTTGCTGCCAATAGTTCATTCCAGCAGAAATAGATGCCTTTTTTGTTTTCATCCTTACAGAGTGATTCCATCAGATCGAGGGCATAGGTTGACTTTCCGCTACCGGGAGGACCCTGAACCATTATACGCTGGTTTTCCCGCAATCCGGCAAGGATATTGAGTCCCATATCTAACCGGACTCGTGACTCTTCTAAGTTGAGTTTATTTTTAGTTTGAACCACGTTGAGATCAAAGGCGGGTTTTAGATCATCTCTCAATTTTTCAATTTGCTCAACAGTCAATTCATCCCAGGTGTGGTGAAAAACGTAATTTTTCTTTGCATTGATTTCCTGATTTTTCCTAATCTGGCATTTTAGGGAATCAAATATCATTTCGATCAGACTTTTGGAATGACCCAGATACCAAAGGTCATCATTGGTACAGTTTGTGAAACTACTTTCAGGAAAGCAAACAAGCCGTCCGACAAATAAATGTGGCCAATCTTTTTCAATCAAATGTTTTCTTACAGCATCGGCATTCCCATCCACCTGAATAAATGGATCTTTTTTGAGGAACTCTTTCTGATTACTTTGGTTAAGCCTGTAATAGCCATATTCTTTGTCAGATGAAATCTCATAACCTATTTCACCACCCTTTACCTCCAGAACAATTATTCCCAATCTTGTAATCACGATGAAATCACACTCTCCAACCATTTGAGTTTTGTGCAAACCGGAGGATACACGCCATTGATTGTAAACATATACCGTTTCGTTTTTATACTCTCCGGTCAGGTATAGCGACCTGAATACATACTTTTCACCACTATTGGTGATATGACATTCGTTGTATAGATGGTGAATCATTCTTAGGCGTTTAGGTTTTACGTCAGAATATTAAACATCTTAAAAGTAATGAAATTTGGCTTTTATTGGTAACCTTAATTGTGGAAAGCAATTTGAAAATTTATTTGACTGCGTCATATTATGGCGTAGTCAATTATTACCTTTACATAAAAGTAAAATATGAACAAATTCCCATTTATCGTTTTTGAAACTATCAATCCTTATCCGTTGAGTATATGTAAATCAGGACTGATAAGTTCAGAGATTGGAAATATCAACAATGGAATTGGCGCACTGGTCTAACCAGCCGTTACCCGTAAATAGATGAAAATGAATCTTGAGAGACTCCGAAATACTACCAACGACCGATATCATATCATCGGAATGGGAAGCTGCGGTAGCAACCTGACGAAGCAATTATATCTTCAGGGACATCAGACTCAATACACCGTAATATTGAACAGCGAAAGAAACCACCCGGAAACTTTTCGCACCATCAATTTTACACTTCCAAAATGTGGTCATTACAGCAACAGGAACTGGCCATCCAAAAATCTAAGGTTAACACAAAAGATTACCTCACTATTCAAAGAGGATCATACCTACATTTTTTTGCTGGGATTAGGTGGAACAGGAACTGTCTTGCTTCATTCTTTAATCCCATGGTTATTGGAGAAAAGAATCGTTTTTAAAATTATATGCAGCTTTCCATCACATTGGGAAGGGGAGAGAAGGGCAAACACTGCTGAAGTATTGGTCAACAAATTCAATGGACAACCTTTCTTTGAGTGTTTTCACCTTGATGATTTGATGGAAATTCAGGGTAATACGACTGTTAAAGAAACCCTTCAAAAATCAGATGAGCATTTCTACTCCTTGCTGACTAAATTGAATCTTCAACAAAACTAATATATAGACAACAGAAAAATATTTATGCGAACCTCTCTGGCAGCCATTTGAACTATCTTATTCACAGAACTGCAAAATTAGAATGTCAACCAGACCCAATCCCAACAAATTATTCTCGGTTTATTCCAATCTGGACGAGGAAGTTTTGAAGATCTGCAATGATCATCATTGTTTCCTGATTGGTGGGACTGCCCTTGAGATTTTGATGAACTTTAATAATTTGAAGTTCAATCGCAAACGTTCCGACAATGATTTTGACTTTGTCATGAGGATAAGCAATTCACCCCACATTAAAATGATTGACCGGGAGTTGTGCCGCCTAAGAGATTTTGCCAAAACTGGTGATGACCGAATCATGGTTAATTTCAATTCCGACTTGGTCGAAGTTGACATCCTGGTAACTGCCGAGAAAATTGAACAGCAGGATATCCTTACCGTTGGCGACTACAAAATAATGAGCCCGGTATGGATGTTTGCCTCCAAATTCTCAAGATACATCTTCGTTGATCCTCTGAGGCAAAAAGAAAAATACGAGAGGGATCTGTATGATCTTTTTGATCTTTTAACCCTGATCAACCATTCTGGGAATGAAGAGGTTTCCAGACTCGAAAAATTGCTTAGTCATGTGATTACTTTTGAAGAGGATGCAGAAAGAAAATTGCAGAAACTTGTAAATGAATATAACCAGAAAAATTAAATTCAAGAAATGGCTAGATCCTTTTGAAAATCGTTTTCGTTTTGCTCTTGCAATTGATTAATCATTTATTTTTCTTCAAGAACCTTTTTTTCGTCAGTATTTAGCTGTCGCAACTTTCCACATATTTGTATTAATTGATCATGAGCTTCTTGTATGTTCTTGCATAAGCAGAAAAATCGGTTATTAGTGCCTGGAATCATGTTTAGATTAGCAAACTCATTCAAATTGCTAAGAAGTTCAATGTCATTACCTTTAGCTTCATGGATAAATAATGAAATAATATAATTTCCTTCTTTCGAGAAATGTATATCAATCTTAAAGTTTTCTCCTTGGTGACAAAAGCCATCTAGAACAGCACATGGTTTATCATAATTGGATGAACCAAAGTACCATGGCCTCCTCTTAAAGGGGTCATAGTTGTTATTCCCTTGCTCGAGAAATTCTTTAAAAAAACACCAAGATCTCAACTCCCTATGAGTACTATTCATTTGTGATTTACTAAGCAAATAGATTTCGTTCTCACTTGAGAAGTTTATTATTTTTTCCCCACAAACCTCTAAAGATGAGGGATTTTTGATAAAGCAAAGGCGCCAGTCTGGATAATTGAAATTATCAACAATCCTTTTCAGATCTCCATAAATATTGTCTTTAGAGATTTCATCAAGTAATTCTTTCAATAAACCAATTCTACCATTAGGTCTATTTTGGCTGATGCTAAAATCTTTAAAAACTTTATCTCTCCACTCCGAGTTGTTCTTACAAAAGCCTTTTCTTTCACTAGTTAAATCGAATAGATAATCTCCTTTTGAAAGTAGCGCACGATGGACAAAAAAATTCTTATCTTCAACTAAACCATTGTCACAGAATGTTTTAATTGCCTTATCTCGATATCCAATGAATTTAGAAAGATCATTATTTGCCATCTCTAATAAAAAGAATATTTGTCCCTTAAAATATGGATGAGATTCAGCCATAATTATCTCAATCTCCCATTCTGGATTGTCAATGATGATCTTTGCCTTTCTTATTTCTTCATTTGTCTGAAAACTGTCAAATGGTAAAAGGTCGAGATTTGGATGGGAAATTAAAAATGAAAGTATCTCTTTATCTATAATTTGGGCAGTAATTTCGTCAATTTTTCGAACAATTTTAATATAGTTTTCTTCTGATAGTAAGGAGTTTACAATTAAATTAGATAAAATTCTCAACCATCGTTTAAAATCAATCTCATTTAAATTGTCACCCTTTAAAAGTAAATATTTGTACATGGCAAAAAACCTTAATCTATCAGCATAAGTTATTTCACCACTAATGAAATCGACCAAAATGGTATTCCGATTACTGACTCCACCTGAGGTAAAGAATGTAAGGTTCTTTAGCCAAGCTGATAAAACGGCATCTTTAAGACAAAGAATATCAAGAACTTTGGAGATCTCCATAATATTTGATTCACTAAAGCATTCCAGCATCTCATATTGCTCTAAAGACAATTCCAGTTCGCGATTTTTTTCTTGACTCTCCTTAGGATTATTAAAAAGCTTTACTTTGGTTTTTAACTCATCATCTATGGTATAAGATTTGTCCGCAGAAATTAATAATTGGATCATGCCATTAAAGAATCGCATATATTCCTGATCCACAATATAGTCACTATCGTCTTTATACTTCCAGAATAAGTCCAGCCATTTGGTATCTAGAGATATACTCCAATTATCTGGGAGCACGATTATAGGTTTTTCATCTGCTTTTCTATTTACATCATTTATATAATCAGGTAACCATGCTTTAAATTTTTCAAAGTAGGTAAGTGGCTTGCCCCGACCGTTCATTTTTATATAAAGTTCATCTGGAAGATTATAATAGCCAAGATCAATTACATCAAATACCAATAAACATTGTTCCCCAGTGAGGTATTTGAATGCTTTTTTGAAATCTATATTAACAAAAATATTCTCGATTTCTTCTATCATTACCAAAGCTGAGAGAACGGTAGGATCTGCCTGATGATTTAGGAAATAGTGGTTGTTATTTCGCAAAGCTTTGACAACATTTATGCATCTTGAATCGTTTATAGTGTTTAAAAGAATAAAAAATTCGGAGGAGGTTTTTCTGGTTTGATAAATAAAATGTGAAAAGATTGCAATAAACACCAAATATGGAGCTTTTAAAATTGTAGTATGACAATAACTCATCTTCAATGAAGTTAATTTCAGGAACAATGACTCCTACTATATCTTTCTGTTCTACATCAAGGGATGCAGGAACAAAAGAAAATAACTCACTAAAATCAAGTTTGGAATTAACCTTAACCCTTAATCTTCCAGAATTTTCTTGGAGAAAACTGTTATTTATAATGCCATATAGATTATCCGTTGTTTTAACTAAAGTTGTATTGTTGAAGGATTCTATAATGTCGACATTAAATTCGTCTCCTCTTTCAACCCTATCCCAAGTTAAAGTTTCACTTACAGGTTTCGAAAGATGTTTTTTACTGAGAATAACTTGTTGATTTGGAAAATCTATATCTAATACAACACATTGAATGCGGTCTCCAACTTTATATTTCTTAAACTCAACTTCTCCATCTGGTAGACACCAAGATAAGTTCAGAAGGGATAAACGACCGATATATCCTTCGCCAAAGTCGATAACGATTTGAGATGGATTTATAATATCAGTAATACTAGCTTCAATAATAGTCCCTTTGCTGTATTTTTCAGCAAATTCTAATTCTGATATGGTTAGGCTTGATTTCAATTCAATAATTTAGTTTATTGCATAAATTTAGCACGGGAGCCTTAGCAACATTGAAGATCATTTTCAATCCTATGATTTTAGGGTTGGTTCGTGAGGGCATACAAATGTGCAGTAATTTTTGAGGCGTTTCTTTCTTCTTTTTTGCAGTTAGGAATAAAAAAACAAAATAAATTCCATCATGTTTTTATAGTTCTATCAAATCGTAAAATCCTTTTTTGTTTTAATATGTTGTTAACGTATTAGTCTGTAATCTTTCTGCTTGCACTTGTTGCCGACTTGTTTAGAAACGAATCAACCCTTCCAATTAGGACTAATGTTGACCATAAAGGCAAAATTGGGTTGAACATTATACTCTTTAAATCTACATAATATTCATTAGCGGAGCAAAATAATATTCCAATGACATTGGCAAATTGAAGTATAATTTTATCTCAAATTTCCTTTGCGGGAATAATACTCCCCAATATTGAACCAAAATTGATTATTCCGTACCAAATATGATTCTATGTGTCAAAAAACACGCCAGGAAATCCGCCAGGTTTTCTGACAACCAGTATCAACCAGTGGAAAATAAAAAGTGTAAATGACAACCAGTGTTAACCAGTATCAACCAGTGGAAACTCAAAATGGTTTTGACCTCCCACTCATAATCAGGGGGTCGTAGGATCATGCCCTACTGGGCCCACCCACAAAATCAAACACTTACAAGGTCGACTTGTAGGTGTTTTTTGTTTCACGCCAGGTTTATGCCAGGATTTGGGGGATTTTGGAACTTTTGCGCTGAAAATATTAGTGCCGATGTTCGTTTATTTTTAAACAAATTTCAAATCCTAACTGTAAGATTAGGTTATAGCTCATACACAATCAATTTTCACGCTGTATAAACCAAAAGGTATTTGCGTGTTATTTTGTAGTAATCATCAAAAGTATCATGCTGTGTCTTTGAAGCGAATAGTTTAGGGATAAGACTCCGTTTTCCGAGGTATTACCTGAATGGGCAGAACTCTCAATGCTGGAAACTTTAGACTTCCAATCTGCTGGCAATTCACCGGGTTTAGCTGGCGAACCAATGGCTTTCCACTTACCATAACTGTTGTTCACATTCCTGTCCATCAGAAACTCTTCGATCTGGTAAGTCTGATTTGGTTTCAAGCCTTCAACGGTCAGTAAGATTTTGTCGGAGCGATCCAAGTCATCATCAGTTTCATTGAAATTATACAACAAAATGGCTGTCTTTTCATGGTCTGATGTCGGAATGATCCCAAGCCTTTCTCCGGGAGTGTTTCCAGTCACCTTCACCCGGTTGGATGCTAACCTGGAAAGGAACTCAAAGCCAGTCAGGATAGGTTTTGGCGTATTTCCTCCGGTTGTCAGCTCCCTGTTACCGATAAACATGACATCCTTTGCATCTTCGCCGGCAAATCCCCAATACAACATCAGGGAGGTCTTTAGTTTGTAGTTGGTTTCAATCGTATACAGACAATCTACCAACTTCACCATAAAAAGTGGCGAGAATTCATTGTTTCTATATTCCAGTTGTGGAAAATCCTTTACTTCCCGGTTAAAATTCGAGCATACACCCCACTCATTCAAATGAAATTCAATATGATCCAGTCCTTTGTAATTGGATAGAAGTCGTTGTATCCACAATATTTCCTGGGAGAATCTGCTAACTTGAGGAGTTATACTGGGAGGCAAAGCCAACCATCCTCCTGATAAACCATAAATGTGGTGTGAAATAAAATCAATGGGTGAACCTTTGGTTTTTGTGATGTAATTGGTTCCATCCACAACATGATCCAGGAATGTCTTTAGTGCAAAAATGTTGAATGTCCCGGGTCCTCCCACTTTGTAATTCTTATTGTGCAATTTAACCACATAGGCAAAAGTGTCGTATAAACGAAAGAATACATCCAAATGTTCTGCAGGCCAACCATCCGGCTCATTCCAAACTTCAAAATACCAGGTCTTCAGCTCTTCCTTGCCGAATGTGTTTTCAAGGTTTGTCATAAAGGCGTTTAACAATTTTTCCCACTCTTCCCAGCTACGAGGTTCAGCAGTCTTTCCTTTAAAGCCTTCTGTGTTTACATCGCTTCCCAATGATTTTGCAAACTTATCGGGGAAGAAGTCAAATTCGACAATGGGTTTTATCCCATTGGCAAGATAGGATTTGTAAATATTATTAACTTTATTAAAATCGTAGGTGTAAGTGCCATCGGCATTGAACTTAACTACCTGACCACCCTTTTGGGCATCGTTGCTAAAAGTGGCGTGGGTTCTCAAATAACGTACTGAGCCATACGCTTTGATTCGGGATAATAGTGCCTTACCTGCAGGTTCATCACACTGAGTAAATAAAAAATCATGTCCTGCGGCCTGCCAAAATTTGTGGTTCACTCCAACCACTTCCTGCGTCTTAACGTAAAAATGAGTTTGGGCGCTCAATTCAAAAAAGATGCTGTACAAAAGCAAAAGTGTCAGACTCCCTTTATACATGACTTATAATTTAGATGATTTCCAAAGCTACAAATTTAAAGCCTAAAGGTGATTATATTACTCCGGCGCATCTGATTAAACCAAAAGAATCGGCAGAATCTGAATGATTAGTCTGCTTTTCTGGCAGGGATTTGGTTTAAATTAAAACGGAGTAATCGATGTTGGCCTTCCTAAAAGAGTTCTAAAAATGTGGTTTTTAAAACCCGCCAGGAAGACGCCAGGATTTGGGGGATTTTGCTGGTTTTGTGCTCAAAAAATTGGCACGGAAGTTCGTTTATTTTTAAACGAATTGAAAATCTCAATTATTCAATGATTTGCCAGTTCAACTGGTTTATTTTTGAGATATAGTTTTTTATGGCCTCAAGCATCGCCTCAAAACTTGGAGAATCGGTATAAATCATTTGTTCCTGCATGATTGAATAATCTTTTTTCCAGGCATCCAGCAAATTGTCAGGCGGAATTGGGTTGACCGTTCCTGGATTATGCAGCTTATAATCTACACCACCAAGTTTGGTAAACAATTGACGATGATATACAATTTCAGCATAAAGCTCTTGATTGAATAGAACTTTTTCGGCAAATGGAGAAGCAACTAATTTGTAGATATCATAAAGATGACGGCTCATTCGGTCAACCCGAATCTTTTCATCTGAATGTTGGAACTCTTCGTGTAAAAGGAATATTTTTTCAAGGAGGGTACGTTCGGGATCAACAGTTGGAATATGAATGGGTTGCTTTGCAAAAGAAGCGTCAGGATAAATCTCGTCCAAAAATGAATTGAATGTACGTATCGAAAAGGGCTCGATCAGTGACCGGCATCCCAATTCAACCTTAACTCTTGGCATTATGTAATCGGGTGATTCAATAACATTGGGATAATTTACAAGTATGATGATCGGATCCTGATCACTCGTAGTTATTTCTTCCAATTCCAGGCTAACGTCAACTCCCTTTTCCTTAAACCTCAAGCTTAATTCCGGATAAAGCTGTTCTGTAATGTAAGTAGTTGCCTTCTTCCGAAGATTTGTCCGTTGCTTTTTTCCTAAATCACCCTCAAACCCATAGAACCTGCGATCAACAGCCAAATCAATATCTTCCGAAAATCGTTCAATCAGGCCCCAGGCCTTACTTAGTGATGTACCTCCTTTAAACACCATGTGTTTCCCGACTTTCGTTTCAAAAAGAATCGCAAGTGTTTGAACGACCCACCAGTCCTTTTCCACAGCATAAGCAGGCAGATTCGCTTTTTCACCAGTATTCCGGAGAATTTCAGCTTTAGTATCGTCGGGTATATTGTAAAATTTATCCATCAATTGCTACTTTCATAATTTTTTTGATCCATTCCGGTGCCAGTTTGATATCATGTTTCAAGAGTTGTAAGTCTTCATTTTTTAAAAGCTGAATGATTTGCTTCAATTCACCAGGTTTTACCTTGTCCTTACCAATTTCCCGCAATGCCTGAATCACTAAAGAACTAATCTTACCTTTAGCCAACAGATTTTTGGGTGTAGTCTTTTTCAGCTTTATCGTTCTTTTACCGACTTTGATTGTACGGGCCGCACCATCGGTCAAAAAGACCAACTTTAGTGGAATCTGGGTGCTTAAACCCAGTGCATGTAAAGAATATACACCCGTGGGAACCAATCGGATTTTATCTCTTTTAGCGATTGCTTGCGCAACTTCTTCGGCAGTTGGCAATACCTCACCAATGTACGAATTCATTTTTGGGCGAACATAAATTCCATGAGCAACCACCTTAATCAGGCCTTTGTCCTTTAACGCTTGCAGTGCTTTCCGGATGGAATCTGCCGACCCCTTATCTGCGAAATCATCAGGGAATAGCAAAGAACCTGCCGCTCTAACTTTTATCGATTTTTCTATCTTATATTCAACTCCTTGCATGGCATCAATTGTTGCTATTATTTCACAAATTTAGTAAACATTTGTGAAATAACCTATCGTAAATATTGTCAGTATTTGTTCCGATAGCTGCTTATCTCCAACTGCATCAATGCTATCATGGTAAATGTAGACCATCGATGATTTGAAAATCTCCCGGTTAATCAATTAGGAATTGCCTTCAACCTCCAATCTTGTTCAAATCCAAATAATCAATATCTTTAATGAGGGAGATATCAAATATTGCCTTATCAGTATGGAAATAATAGAACTGATTGAAAAAATAAAGTTGCTTCAACGTGAGAACCATAAGTTGAGGGAGGAAATAAGGAGCTTACAAATCCAACTTGGCATAGGCGAATTGACGAAGGGAAAACATGAGCTTTTCGCTCCGGATACAGAGATTAAAATCCCTAAAAGGGCCTTTCAGCAGATGGAAATACCAATTTTCCAGATAACCAAGAATTCTGATTCTTCCGAGAAGATACAACTTTTCAAATCCCTTTTCAGGGGTCGGGATGATGTATATGCCAGGAGGTGGGAAAATAAAAAGAAGGGGACAGCTGGCTATACTCCTGCTTGTGGGAACGAATGGAAATACGGAATTTGCCTAAAACCCAAAATATCCTGTTCAGATTGCGAGCATAAGGATTATTTGATGTTGACAGATGAAGTCATAGAATATCATTTAACAGGTAGGAATAGTCTGGTTGTCGGGATATATCCAATGCTCTTGAACGATACTTGTTATTTCTTAGCCATCGACTTTGATGATGAGGGTTGGCAGAATGACATCACAACGCTCAGGCAAATCTGTCTCCGTTTTGACATTCCGATTGCCGTTGAGCGGTCACGATCCGGTGAAGGTGCTCATGCCTGGTTTTTCTTTGAACAACCAGTAGCAGCTTCTTTGGCAAGGAAATTTGGGAGTTCGATGCTCACCCATTCTATGAATGAAAGGCATGATGTGGCCTTTAAATCATACGACCGCCTATTCCCTAACCAGGACTTATTGCCCAAAGGCGGATTTGGAAATTTAATTGCCCTTCCGTTACAAAAGGAGGCTAGAGCAAATAAAAACAGTGTTTTCATAGACGATAAATTTATACCATATGAAGACCAATGGTCATTTTTGTCTGCCATCAGAAAATTATCAGAAAAGTGTCTCGAAGATTTGATTTCAAAATTATGCGATGGAAATGAACTTGGAGTACTGAAGACAGATAAGGAAGAAGAGCCAAAATTGCTGGATGCCAGAGAAATCAAATTGACAGAAAGGGATTTTCCAAGGGCTTTGGAAATTGTCAAGTCCAATAGGTTGTTAATACCCAAAGCAAATATAAGTCAAAGGGCATTGAATCAATTAAAACGGTTGGCAGCTTTCAGGAATCCGGAGTTTTATAAAGCTCAGGCCATGAGAATGGCAACTTTTAATAAACCCAGGATTATTTGTTGTGCAGATGAAACGACAGAATATTTATGCTTACCGAGGGGCTGTGAAGCAGACTGTAATGCGCTTTTAGAGAAAATAGGCTTGGAAGTTGTATGGGAAGAACAAACCAATACGGGCAGGAAAATTGATGTTGAATTCAAGGGAATACTAAGGGATGACCAACCAACTGCTATTGCGAAATTATTGGAACATGATAATGGCATCTTATGTGGTACAACTGCTTTTGGTAAAACGGTTGTGGCAATTAAGCTGATTGCAGAACGAAAGGTAAGTACATTGATTCTTGTTAATAAAATCAGTTTGGTATCACAGTGGAAAGATAAACTTTCTGAATTTCTGATCATAAATGGGTCCTTGCCGGATGAATTGATTCATGGAGGAGAGAAGAAGACACCAGGTAGGATGATAGGCCAATCGGGAGGTGGGAAAAATGAATTGTCAGGCATTATTGATATTGCTGTGATGCAATCACTTAGCAGGGAAGGTGAAGTTAAAGAGTTTGTAAAAAATTATGGAATGGTTATCGTTGATGAGTGCCATCATGTTTCGGCTTTTAGTTTTGAGTTGATACTGAAAAGTGTGAACGCAAAATATGTGTATGGATTAACGGCAACACCTTCCAGGAAAGACGGTCATCATCCCATCATATTGATGCAATGTGGTCCGATAAGGTATCGGGATGATGCAAAAAAACAAGCGGAAAAGAGGCCTTTTGAACATTACATCATACCAAGATTTACATCTTTTAAAGTTCCAACATGGTGGGAAAAAGAAGAGAAAGACCATTCAATTACTGATTTGTATACGGAGATTGTGAAGGATGAAATGAGAAATCAGCTTTTGATCGATGATGTAATTAAATGTCATGAAAAGGGTCATAATTGTATTATCCTAACAGAAAGAACATCTCATGTTGAGTGGCTCACAAAAGAAATTGGTAAACTAATCCCAGATGTGATTCCATTTATGGGTAAGATGGGAACCAAGGAAAAAAGGGAATCGATGACCCGAATATCTAATTTGACTAAAGACAAACCACTCACTTTAATTGCTACAGGCAGATTCATTGGTGAAGGCTTTGATGAACCCAGGCTTGATACCTTGTTTTTAGCCATGCCAATATCCTGGAAAGGGACATTGCAGCAATACGCCGGGAGACTTCACCGGTTGTTTGAAGGGAAAGTTCAAGCGCAGATTTATGATTATGTGGATATACATGTCAGGATGTTTGAAAAGATGTATCAAAAGAGACTTTCGGGATATGCTTCAATTGGATATAGGACACGAGGGGAAAGTGTTGGAAATGATGTTGTTGATATTATTTTTGACAAAGACAATTTTTTACCTGTTTTTATCAATGATATCGTAGATGCTGCACGGGAAATTCTGATTGTCAGTCCATTTCTTACCAAAGCACGGTCTCTGCAAATGGCTCGAAATCTAGAGGTCGCTATTGCCAACAGTGTGAAAGTTACAGTAGTAACAAGACCAGTAGAGGAATCTAAGGGCAGAGATTTGGTGACTTGGAGGGATACAGTTGAGATGTTGGAAAGTACAGGAATAAAAGTCGTCCATAAACCTAATATTCATCAAAAATTTGCTGTTGTGGATCAGAAGATTGTATGGTATGGAAGTATTAATTTATTTAGTTACGGAACTGCTGAAGAAAGTATTATGAGGATTGTAAGTTATAATATTGCCTATGAACTGACTAAAATAGCATTCTAATAGAGTCATTTAAATTGTATTTGTTTGTTAAGTGGTCATGTAAGTTTTCAAGAATATTAGTCACTTATATTTTGGTTTAAAAAACCCGCCAGGAAATCCGCCAGGATTTCCAACAACCAGTGTTAACCAGTGGAAAATAAAAAGGGTTAATGACAACCAGTGTTAACCAGTATCAACCCGTGGAATCTCAAAATCGGTTAGACCTCCCACTCATAATCAGGGGGTCTCCCAACAAGTCGGGATGGGCCACCCTCAAAATCAAACACTTACAAGGTCGACTTGTAGGTGTTTTTTATTTTACGCCAGGATTTGGGGGATAATTGAGGTTTTGTGCTGAAAATATTAGCACAGATGTTCGTTTATTACTAAACGAATGGTACTTAATTTTTTACGAATAATGCAAGTTCACTTTCACCTATGAATAGATCCTTGATTGCCAAAAAGTATGCTCAGAACCGTTCCGCCTTTTGAGATATACAAATTTTCAACTCCTTTTTTCTTTTCGATGGCACTAATTTTTCAGACAGCGAACACCCATTCCGGTTTTATTGCCATAGAAAGTTCCAAGGTCAAAATTAGTGTTGGTAAAGTAAAGTTGAAAGTAAAAGGCATTTCCATACTGATCTACGGATGAGCTCCATAATAAACTTCGTTCCGTGTAAGGAGAAAAGAAAGAACCGGCACTATTAATTAATCCATTTGAATAGGCAGAAAATCCTGTATCATCGGTTGCCCCAACAAGGGGCGATCCCCAATAGTTTACATTTGTCCCTTTGAGCTTTCCTCCTGAAGTATATCCCCCCAGATAGGTTTCAAGTGTTGTAAATTCATCTTTTGAAGGCACATGCCAGCCGGTTGGGCAGAGCTTTCCGGAACTAACAGTAACCCAGTTGTATAAGGCACCGACTACATTTTTATATTTAACGGAATCGTTATCAGGCCAACAATAGGCGGGCGTACTTAGATTTGACCATGTTAACCCACCCTTGACATTCCGAATGGATGTCCCATCGCTGAATTTCGTGGTTTTAAGGTTTGCTCCCATCCAAACCTGTGTTCCAATGGTAACGGTGTTGTAGCTGTTCCCGTCAGAGTCGGTCATACTATCTGAAGTACCAGAATCTTTTGTTCCCAACGAATCGCAGGCAAACAATAAAAAGAGTAACCCAGTCAGTGTCAATAGAACGAAAAAAGAGTCAATTTTCCTATTCATAAGATTCATTATCAATTGTATTTGTTAACTAATGCCCTGATCTCACCCATACCAGTGTAACCATCTTCAAAATAAAACAGTATTAATATTTAATGAAATAGCCCAAATGGGTCATATTACATAATCAGGACTCTGAGCAGCCTGGGAGACCCAGCGATGAGACCCGGTTATTAATGAGAGGAGAATATAAAGTGTAAATTGCAACCAGTGTTAACCAGTTTCAACCAATGGAAAATGGTTAGACCTTCCACGCATCATCAGGGGGCCTCCCGACGCGCATGGACGGATTCATGCTCATAATCAAATAGTTACAAGGATTCGATGTAGATATTGTTTGGTGTAAGCCAGGAAGATGCCAGAATTTGATGGATGATCGGAGTTTTGCGCTGAAAATAGTAGCACAAAAGTTCGTTTATTTTTAATCGAATATTGCTTTTACAGTTTTTCCGACCTATGATACGCTAACTGAAGGTGTATACAAGGAATCAAAATTTATCAATGATCCAAAAACAAGTTCCGATACTGTAATGGTGTATTTTCGGTCATCGCTTTAAAGGTTTTATTGAAGTAAGAGATATTTCCAAAGCCACATTCAAAGCAAATTTCATTCACTGATTTTTTAGAGTTCCTAAGTGATTGACAGGCCTGGTTGATTCTGAATTCTGTTACAATCTCCACCAGTGTTTTTCGGGTGATACTCTTTAAATACCTGCAAAATGCCGTTGGAGTCAGATTCGCAATTTGGGCCACCTTTTTAAGGCTGATTTCCTGCTGATAATTCCCAATCAGGTAACTAAAAATCTTTTGAAAACGTTCTGTCTCGGCAGGTGATGTGCTCATTGCCGTAGAATAAGGATCGATGAGTTCAACTTCATTGGAATTTGCGATAACCTGGAGTATTTCAAGGAATCGCAAAAGCCTGTAAAATCCATTCGCTGACGCACATTGCACCATTTTGGATAGTATTTCCGCCCTCGTATTTCCTGTAATTAAAATTCCGGAATGAACCCTTGCAAGCAAATTTTGAATGTTGTTTAATTCAGGAAGTTCCAGAAATTGATCTCCGGCAAATTTTGGGAGAAACTGAATAACAGTGGCCTGGGCATTGTTTGGGATGGATTCCTTCCTGCTTTGCCAGCAATGTGGAACATTGGCAGCTACCAAAACCAAATCGTCGGGTTCATAATCCGAAACGTTACCTCCCACATAACGCCTCCCTGAGCCTTTCCTAATCCAGGTAAGCTCCAATTCCGGATGAAAATGGTAAGGTCCATCAAAGCAGGTCATGTCTAATTCGAGGATGGAAATAGCGCTTTCAATCCCCTCGATATGCTGTTCCAATAGGGCCCTCATTTTGTTATTATTATCAAATTACTCAGCAATATTTCGAATTAGTGGTAATAATACACAAATTCTTGTCAATTCCGACAAATTTTAACTCCCGGATATTGTAGAAATTTGTGTTTAAATAGATCAGTTGCACAAATGAAGAGTTCTCTTTTTGTTGTATTTATGACATTGGGCTCCCTGTTGAATGCTCAGAACATCGCGCAATTCGTCCATGTCTTTATTGGAACGGAGGGTACTGGACACACTTTTCCGGGCCCTTCAATGCCTTTTGGGATGGTTCAGCCGGGACCCGATAACCGGGATCAGGGTTGGGACCACACCAGTGGATACCAGTACCAGGATAGCTTGATACTTGGTTTTTCGCAAACCCGCTTGAGTGGAACCGGCATCAACGAAATGGGCGATGTGTTGTTGCTTCCATTTGCGGATAATCCCGATGAAAGTCTGAGGAACAGGTATTTTAAAAATTCCGAAATAGCAAGTGTTGGCTATTATTCCGTTTTGAAAAAAGACCAGGTTAAAGTTGAACTTACCTGTTCAGATAGGGTGGCCTTTCATCGTTATACTTTCCCTTCCGAAGAAGCCTTGGTTTTGGCCAATTTTCAGCATGGACTTCGCTTTCTGACCGACAGTCTGGTGTTGGATTCGGAAGTACAGGTGGTAGATCATCAAACCATTGCTGGTCATTGCCATACAAAAAATTGGGTGGAACGGAAATATTTTTTCATGCTTAAATTTGACCAGCCTTTCGTCAAATCAACCTTGCTCCCTAAAGACAAAAATGAAAATGCGCCGAAGTATTTGCTTAGCTTTCAACTTCGTAAATCGAGAATACTTCAGGTCAAAGTCGCATTATCATGCGTAAGCGTGGACGGGGCAAAACTCAATCTGGAAACCGAAATTCCGGACTGGGACTTCGAACAGGTAAGTCAAAAATCGAGAAAAGTATGGAACAAGTACCTGGACCGGATCGAAATTGAGACGGATGCCAAACAGCAGGAGATCTTCTATACTTCGCTCTACCACTTCTTTTTGCAGCCATCGAACATGGCCGATGTGGATGGAAAATACCGTGGTGCCGATGATCAAATCGGGCAAGCGCCAAACAATGAATATTATTCAACCCTCTCCATCTGGGACATCTATCGCGGCGCATTTCCATTGCTCGAAATTATTGCTCCCGAAAGGATCAATGGCATCATCCATTCATTGTTGCTGCATCAAAAGGCTGCCGGTTTTCTGCCCATATGGACGGCCTGGGGTCAGGATAATTATTGTATGATTGGAAACCATTCGATCCCAATGATTCTTTCGGCATATAACAAGGGATTTAAAGGTTTTGATGCAAAAGAGGCACTCCGGTCCATGGTGGAAACTTCAATGAAAGACCACCTCAATTCTGATTGGGGCTTGTACAATCAATACGGTTATTATCCTTTTGATAAGATGGATAACGAGTCTGTTTCGCGCACCCTAGAGAGTGGATATGACGATTGGTGTGTCGCTGAAATGGCAGCAAAAATGGGCATTAAAGAGACGGCCAAAACATTCTACAAACGAGCAGGCTACTATAAAAAACTCTTTGATCAGGAGACCAGGTTATTTCGTGGAAGAGACACCAAAGGCAACTGGAGGACGCCTTTCGATCCGCTGTCAGCGACATCTCCGATGAATAAACCGGGTGATTATACAGAAGCCAATGCCTGGCAATATTTCTGGACTCCGACTCAGTTCGATATTGCTGGTATGACAAAGCTATTGGGAGGAAAACATGCATTTGCACAAAAACTCAATGATTTCTTCTCCATTGAATCGAAAAATCCGGATAAATTTAAGGGTCAAGAGGCGATGATCGGTCAATACGCGCACGGCAATGAACCGGATCACCATGTTTTGTATTTGTACGCCTACTCCAATGATCCTAAAACGGGTCAAAAATACATTCACCAGGTGATCAGCAAATTTTACGACAATACACCAAATGGCCTGATGGGGAACGAAGATTGCGGTCAGATGTCGGCCTGGTACATCCTGTCAAGTCTGGGTTTTTATCCCGTGAATCCGGCTAGCAATGAGTTTGTGCTGGGTGCACCCCAATTGAAAAAAGCAACACTGCATTTGGCGGAAGGGAAGGCTTTCACCATAGAAGCGATGAATATTTCTTCCGAAAATATTTTCAATGAAAAAGCTTTTCTGAACGGAACGAGGATTGAAACCCCATTTATAACCTATTCTCAAATTCTGGACGGAGGCAACTTGAGATTCGAAATGACCAACAAATAATCAGTTATAAACAGTTGAAAAAAATGAATAAAGGGGAAAAATTTCTGCACTTTCTGGCCAATGAAAAGGTGGATGATTATCTTCCTTTTCAACCCATTCTGACACATTTTGCCGCCAGGCTTAATGGGAATACATATAGTGAATTTGCTTCCGACCACAAGGTTCTGGTAAAAAGCAACATCAAAGCGATGAATGAGTTTGACCTGGATTGGGTTGAACTGATTTCTGATCCATACCGTGAAACATCTGTATTTGGGGCAAAAATTGAATTCATGCCGGAAGGCGTTCCGAAATGTCTGAATCCTATTGTTAAAACCATAGACAATGTTCATGCACTTCAGAGTCCGGATGTTTATAAGGCATCACGCACACTGGATCGCATAAAGGGAGTCGAATTGTACCAAAAATTACTTAAGGGAACGGTTCCTGTTTTTGGCTGGATTGAAGGTCCGTTGGCCGAAGCCTGCGACCTGGTAGGAGTGGGTGATATGCTGATGATGAATCCTGATTTCAGCAATTTTTTGATGGATAGATGCATGGTTACTGCCAAGGCATTTGCCAGTGCTCAGATCGATGCCGGATGTGATGTGATTGGGATAGGTGATGCCATATGCTCCCAAATTGATGTAGATACCTACGAAACCTTTGTAAAAGAGCGTCACCAGGAATTGGTCCAATACATACAATCACTGGGTGCAAAAGTTAAAATGCACATCTGTGTGGATACTCCGTTAAAAAATTTAAAAGTCATGCGGCAAATCAGCCAGGATGAGTTTTAAGCCTGGTGTTTTTGATGAAGTACTGATACAGTTACCAACTCCGCACACAATACACAGATTGGACCCTCGTAAAAGGCTATGATACAAATAATTAAACAAATATGCTTCGCAAGTTGCCTGATCCTCTTCATTTTGGTGAAAGCGTATGGTTCAACATTAAACAGCTCAAACATGAAAGATAAACAGGTAAAAATCGCCATGGCTCAGATTCTTTGCATAGATGGCGATTTGTCGGGAAATTTGATCCGCATTGAAAATGCACTTATCGAAGCCAAAGAAAAGCAAGCCGAACTGATTGTATTTCCGGAGTCTTGTTTGCTGGGCTGGGAAAACCCGGATGCGCACCAACGGGCCTGTCCGATTCCAGGAGCCGACAGCAAAAAGATCTGCCGGCTGGCCCAAAAATACAAGATGTACATTTGTATTGGCCTGGACGAAAAAGAGGGCAACAAGTTGTTTGATTCGGCCATCCTGATTGATGAGGAAGGCAACATTTTGCTGAAACACCGAAAAATAAATGTACTTCCTGAATTGATGACTCCTCCTTATTCTGTCGGGGAAGGAGTACAGGTGGTTCAAACCAGTTTCGGAAAGATCGGCGTCATGATATGCGCTGACTCCATGCGGCGAAACCTTCTGGAAGAAATGAAATCAGAAAAGCCGGATTTGTTGTTGATCCCATATGGTTGGGCTGCGCCTGAAAATGCCTGGCCACAACACGGTTTGGAATTGGTGAAGGTTGTAAAAAATGCAGCCTCTCAAATTGGTTGCCCGGTTGTGGGAACCGATCTTGTTGGCCAGATCTCGCATGGGCCATGGATCGGGCAGGTTTATGGTGGTCAAAGTGTATTTTATAATCCTAAAAATGAGGAATTGGTGGTTGGAAAGGATCGTGACATAGATCTAATTCTTATTAATGTAAAATAAATGGCAAAAAATAAAAAATCAGCAGAATGGTCAGGAGACAGTATTTTGAGATTGATGTTGTTGTTCTCCCTTACGATCACCTCCTTTACGATGAAAGCCCAAAACCAAAAGTTGTCGGAAAAATACCAGACCTTGCCTTTCGGATGCATCAAACCTTCGGGGTGGCTAAAAACCCAGATGATGAAAGACATGGGCGGATTCTTGGGAAATCTTGACAAACTGATTCCGGATTTATTAAACGACCCGATTTATGGTGCAGCACGGTTGCGCAAACAAAGCAAAGCAAAAGATCTGGGCAACCTGAAATCGGGAGATGCAGCAGGCGATGAGCAATACAAATGGTGGAACTCCGAAACCCAGTCGAACTGGTGGGACGGCTACATCCGAAATGCCTTCCTGCTCGGTGATCAAGAGGCGATTGAGAAGGTGAAAAATTATATTGACCGGATGCTGGCAACCCAGGAAGAAGATGGTTATCTTGGAATTTATGACAAGGAGTTACGTTATCAATTCAAAGGTGAGAATGGCGAATTGTGGGCGAAGACCACCTTGTACCGTGGATTGCTGGCCTATTACGAATGTACGAAAGATCAAAAAGTGGGAAGTGCCTTGATCCGGGCGGTTGATAATGTGATGCTGAATTACCCGGTGGACCTGTCGCAACCGTTTGATGCAGGGAAGGAATTTTCCGGAGGGGTGGCGCATGGATTGACATTCACCGATGTCCTGGACCGGATGTACCAATTGACAAAAGATGGCAAATATCTGGATTATGCGGCATTTATGTACCGGAATTTCTCCGAAAACTTTTCGTCGGAAAAAGATGTTCAGCTCCAGAATATTCTGGATCCAACCTACAAGTTTCTATCACATGGGGCGCATACCTACGAGCATTTGAGACCACTCGTGGTGGCTACCTATGCCACTGATGACCCTGAATTGAAAAAGGCTTTGCAAATTTATCTGGAAAGGATCGTCAAATGCACAACCCCGACAGGCGGCGCCATTGGCGATGAGTGGATTGGCGGACGACAGGAAGATGCCTCGCACACAGGATACGAATATTGTTCACTGCAAGAACTCATGGACAGTTATTCGGTATTATTTCAAAAAAGTGGTGAACTCAAGGCTGCCGAAGAAATCGAAACCATCTATTACAATGCTGCGCAAGGAAGCCGTCATCCGGAACATTCTTGCATTGCCTATCTGAAAACCGATAACTCTTATGAAATGCTTGGTGTGAAGAACGGAGAAATTGAACCCGGGCGCAACCAGACCCGATACAAATATTCGCCGGTTCACCAGGATGTGGCAGTTTGTTGTATTCCGAATGCCGGAAGGATTTCGCCCTATTTTCTTCAGAGCTGTTGGCTAAAAGAAGGTGAAAACAGGCTCGTTGCGGCTGTCTTGGGTCCGAATGAATTGCAAACAAGTATTCAAAATGTTCCGGTCACCGTTGAGGAGGTCACTGAATATCCGTACAAGAATCATTTTATTTTCAAAATTAAAACAGGAGAAGTGATTCCTTTTCAAATAAAAATTCGAAAACCCGAATGGGCAAAGTCGATTCAGAGCAATGAGAAATATCAACTTGAAGGCGGATATCTGCTTATTGACCGTCAATTCTCAAAGAATGATCAGATAGAGTTGGAATTTAAGGCTGAAGTCGAGGTAAAAGAGGATTTGAACCATGAGAAATACTTCAGCTACGGAGCTTTGATCTATGCAAAACCAATTTTAGCAATAGAGCAAAAGGGTAAAATATATGCTCCGGGATTCGAGGATTTGACCTATTCTTCACTGGATTCCAGCCGGTTTGCATTCATCCGAAACCACCAGGCGAAATTTCAGGATGGGAAGATCAGCGTTTATCTGAAAAACATTACCACACAAAAAGTAGAAAGGCTGGAGTTGATTCCTGTGGGGAAAACCATCTTGAGACAGGTATCATTTAAATAACTAATATATGGATTGTTTTAAAATCTAATTTTATTAATCCCATCTTAAAAATGATTCGCAAGGAAATCTAGCAGGGTTTTTAACAGAAAGTCTTCACAAGTGACAGTAAAAATTATTGTGGTTTTCATCCTTTCAATTTTTTTAGGCTTAAGGGAATACCGTCCATGGAAATCGTATCCTAAAAATAGGCAAATGGATCGATTTGGGAAATTGCCTGTTAGGGCCATGTTAGTCTAATCGAAGTACACAAAACAAACTGACTTATAATATTTAAACAATATCGAAAAAACATACCTGATACGGTGGAGTTATAAATCACCTTCCACAGGACAATTTATCCGGTGCATCCAACTTGTTACAAAACCCGTCGGAATTTCCGACAACCAGTGTTAATCAGTGGGAAGCAGGAAATTGGTTAGACCTCCCTACTCAAACTGGAGGTCGTAGAATTATTCCCCCCCCTCGCTGCCCCGAAATCTAAGGATTTAGGAGCATAGGATCTAGCAATTCCTATTTTCTTACCCGGAACATCCCTGTTCAGCTCCTGGCCAGCTGTGAAATTTCTCAGAGTTGAATCTCATCTGTTTTAAACAAATGATTGTTTGAAATTCATAAGCAGTGCTTTGAATCCCGTTATTTCATTTGGAGGGAGGAAAGTGCTTTTGCCTGGTCCTCTCTGTCTGATTTTACAGGAGGGACCGTCAGAGAATACTTATTTTTACCATGGGGGGGGGTGAAATACACCCATTCGTCGATGAAATTGTTCCCAACGTCGATTAAGTTTCTGTAACGAATGTCAGATTCCTACGTTTGTATAGTTATATAGACAAATAATTGTCAAATATTTTAAAAACAAGTTATTATGAAAAAGTCATTTATTTTTCCGGTATCCATACTCGCAATTTTCAGCTTGTCTGCCATTTTGTCCCAAACAACCTATGCAAGTGGTACAACCTCTGAAAATGGCAATATGGAAGCCAAAACCATTGTAGCCAAAAACGCTGACAATGTTAGTCAGGCAGTGAAAAACAGTTTTCATGCCGAATTCGGAGTACAGTCAAATATCCGCTGGAACCAGACGGAGAATTTTGATGTTGCCTCCTATGATGTGGAAGGAGAAAGCGTGAATGTTTTTTTCACCAAAGAGGGTGCTTTGGAAGGAAGGACCTTCCTTAAAAAATGGACAGATCTTCCTTTTCAGGCTCAGGTGAACATAGTACAACGTTACAAGGACTATGATGTGGAGAGTGTATTTGTTTATTACGGGAAATCACTCAACAATAATGGAAACTTTTTTGTTAGTCTGTCAAAAGACAACCGAACCATTTTGGTTCAGGTCAATGAGAAAGGCAATACAACTTTATACAAGAAGCTTTAAGATTGGTAATTGGTTAAGCTAGGGGGAGCGTTTCATTTTGAAACGCTCTTTTTTTTAGAATGAAAATATGCCAATCTTCTTGCAAATTATTTCTTCCGCGACCGATTTGGCACAGTTCATTCACTTTTAATGGCTCAAGAGAACTTTCCGAAAGATTGACACGAATACGGGTTAATATTCCGGGATCCGCAGTATCGGTCGAACGCTCCACTTCTTTCCACCAGAAACAGTTATCTTTTCCTGTAGCCAAGCCACCAGATGATTATTCCACTGATCAGCACAATCAGGATGGTAAGTCCCATCAAAGGGACATAAAGAAGATAAAAAGGTCCTATCTGATTTTCAAATATTCTTCCGGTATGTACCTCTAGAGCAGCATTCCAAAGTGAGATTGGGGTTTGTTTCAGAACAGTTTCAGGCATTTCCGGGAAAGAACTTCCATCCTCTGAAGCCATGATCCCCCGATTGTAGTCGATCCAATAATCCCTTCCATGGCAATTGCGCAGATAACCAGCTACCATATTCTGGCCAACGGGCCGTCCCATCTTGGATGCTGATTCAGCCTGCTGCCCTGTAAAATAATCCAGCACAACACCGGTAGCTGGATGCCAGACAAAGAGGCCGCTGAAGGAACCAACAAGATAACTCCCATCTTCCAGGAGTTCCAGGGTATTGCATCCCATGATACTTACCTGCGGTTGATGCGGGACTGGACATAGAGGATCCCTAAGATTTTGGTCGGCATAGAAGAAACCATCTGAGGTGTATAGGACATAGCCTCTCCTGCCCGAATCCCAGATAATCCTTCGCAATTTGTCATGCCAGGGATTGTCCGTATCCAGATGAGAGTAGGGTAGGACCCCGACCTGAGAAGTGTAGATGGGAATCAGCAGCGGTGGCCTCAAAAACATACCGGCGGTGGTATTAACGAGTAAAAATGCCACAAAAATGTACCCAATCAAGTTGTGCCATTTCAGGTTCCATTTTTTTATTGAAAGTGGTCTTGCGTAACCTCCTCCCTGTTTTTTTAATCTGGAAATCAATTTTGGCAAAAGAAAGTGAAGCAAACCGGTTACCGAAAGGAAAATTAAGACCATCCCAAGCACATCAACAAAAAGAGTCCCTGCGATCCCAAATAGTTCTCCACTGTGCAATTCCCATAAAGTGAGAAAGAGCCCTGCTTTATGATCATATCCTTCGGGTGATGGGAGCTTGATTCCTTCGATATGTAGCAGGTCGGTGGTGCGATATAGAAAATTACGGGTTAGAATCAACAATGTATCCCCTCTCACCGCCAGATCACTGATCCGCTCTTCTCCTTCAGGCATGCGAAGCTGTACCCATTTGTTCGATTGCAATGTATTGACATAGAGACCAAAATGTGTTCCTGCTACCAGGCGATGGCGATATTTCACCAGCGAATAGATCTTTCGTTTGTCAATACCATCCGGGAATCCGTTGTTCCAGTCCGTGAAGCTTGTCAATCCGTCTGTCGTCATCCACACACCAATATTCCCATAGATCAAGATAGAGTCCTTCCCAACAGACAAGGAGGATCTTACTCCTGCCAGATTCCAGTTTTTATACCGATAACCCGGGGGCATCCATTTGCGTGAAATATCAACATTGGATATCAGGTTTCTGTGGTTCAGTATAATTCCGGATAGTGCAAAAAGC
>Ga0209697_10000401_pt1 | contig 71083 bp, 61 predicted proteins | sample AliMusrvi5mmetaG_FD_184115 | JGI IMG/M metagenome (GOLD analysis project Ga0209697, IMG submission 184115) | Freshwater lake bacterial and archeal communities from Alinen Mustajarvi, Finland, to study Microbial Dark Matter (Phase II) - Alinen... | ecosystem: Environmental > Aquatic > Freshwater...
AGATTTTCAAGCATTTTTCCAACCCAGATTTACTTTAAGGAAGTAGTGAACTTGGGACCTCCATAAAATTAAACCAGAACCTACATTAAAAATTATTCAAAAAATCAATTTTTAGAACCTCCCTTAAGTAATCATTTCCTCGTTTCATCCTTTTCGTTGGCGTTCGAAAATAATTGTTGCTCCCTGGCTGATAATGGTCTCAATCGAAATAAAAACAAAAAAATTAAAATCAGCATTAGTTATATCGTTGCCATTGGATGAGAAAATGGATAGACGATAATAATCGTTTAACCTTCATAAATTGTAAAAAGTTGTTTTTACATTTACAGAACTATAGTACACCTTAAAAACTATGAATGGTTTTCATAGCCTGACAATTAAGACGGCTTTGTTATCCTTTTTAAGAAATAAGGGGAATATTTAAACAATTTGTCGAACATATTCAAAATAAGCAACATGAGAATATTGATTTTTTGTTTTTTGCAAGTATTAATTTGTTTTGTTAGTATTAACTCGTTTTCGCAAAGTATTTATAATGATAGTATTGAAAATGGGACTAATTTTTCGAAAGCGGCATTTCGGGTCCGGATTGCTGATACTACCAGACAAGTAAAAGGAATAATAGTTCTTGTACCAGGTTCAGGATATGACGGGAGGAATGACATTGATAATAAAGAGTGGCAAACACTATCAAAAGATTTAAACTTCGCCCTGATGGCTTGCTTTTTCAAGGATAATCCTCACGAACATCCGGAGATAGAGGAATATGTAAATGTAAGGAATGGAAGTGGAGAAGCAATGCTTCGATCAATCAAACGAATTGCCACATCAAGTCGGCACAAAGAACTTGATACGATTCCATTCATGATGTTCGGAATGTCTGCAGGAGGACAATTTAACTATGAATTTGCATGTTGGGCGCCCGAAAGGGTCCAGGCATTTGTAGTTAATAAAGGGGGCATTTATTATACTGCATTAGCTCCCCCGGCATCATGGAATATTCCAGGTCTTTTCATCACGGGAGAAAAAGATTCGCCATATCGAACCAATATTGTGAAAGGTATTTTTAGCATCAACAGGAGGTTTGGGGCAAAATGGACCTATGCCCAGGAGTTCGAAGCAGAACATGTAATTGGGAAGTCGGAGTTCCTGTCACAAACTTTCTTTAGGGAAGTAATCAAACGAAATAATAACCAACTGAATAAGAACGATACAAGCTATATCGGACTCGTTGATAAAAAGCTGCTAATTATTAATGAAACAGGACGAAATATGTTTTCAGATCTTACCTCCTGGATTGTTAGTAAGCAGTTTGGCAACGATTGGATCGATTTTATGGAAAAATAAATACATTTACAAAACCATTTTGCATCTTTAAACTACGTCAGGTTTTCAAGGCCTGACAATTTATATGGTTTTGTACACCAAATTCAGATTTGAGGTAATAATCAACAAGTGAACAATAATCTTATGAATTTGTCTTAAACCATAAAAACAGTGATTAATGCATAAGAACATTATCCAGCATCTGAGAAATTTCATCGATTTAAGTGAAAGTGAGGTTGTCGTTTTTAACAAATACGTTGAAACCCTTCAATTTAAAAAGAAGGAATTGATCTCACTGGAAGGTAAGGTTTGCAAATATTTTTACTTTGTTGAAAAGGGATGTCTGAGGATGTATTTCATTAATAAAAAAGGGGTGGAGCAAATTACGCAGTTTGCATTGGATGGCTGGTGGATTTCGGATTATCAAAGCTTTATCAATTCAACACCTTCAGATTATAATATTCAGGCTATTGAAGCCTCCAGAATAGTATCGATTGAGATTCAAAATCTTGAAATTTTGGTAAGCGAACTGCCGCAGTTAGAAAGGTATTTCAGAATAATGATGCAAAAAGCTATGGCCGGAGCACAACTTAGGTCGAAATTGATGTACGAAATGACGAAAGAAGAATTTTATTATCATTTCAGCAGCTCATTCCCTGAATTTATGCTGCGGGTACCTCAATATATGATCGCTTCATATCTTGGCCTTACTCCAGAATATTTAAGCGAACTGCGTAAAAAGAAATATACAATCTGAATTTCTTAATCCAGTTTAATTTTTAAAGATTCTTTCCGGTGTACTTTTGAACCATTCATCGAAATTTAAACAATAACAAATATGGATGCAAAAACACAGATACTGGAAACAATGAAAAAAGAGGGAATACCTTTAAATGCCGGAAAGATTGTAGAGTTAACAAATCTCGACCGTAAAATAGTCGATAAAGCGATGACAGCGTTAAAAGCGGATGAATTAATTATCTCGCCCAAGAGATGTTACTGGCAAGCGAAGTAAGGTAGATTTAATAAATTGAAAATCAAATTAAAAAATACAATGAGCAAATTAAGTGAAAAATTTTCAGAAGTATTAAAACATGAAGGTGTTGTATCAATCACCTCGTGGGGTGTCGAAACACACGTTGTTAACACCTGGAATTCGTATTTGGTGGTTACAGAAGAGGAGCGAATTCTCATTCCTGCCTATGGGTTCAGAAAAACCGAGAATAATGTGGATGTAAACAGCCATGTCATATTGACTTTAGGCTCCAAAGAAGTTTTAGGGTATAAAGATTATCAGGGAACAGGGTTTGTTATTCATGGTACAGCCAAATATATTTCGTCTGGTTCTGAATTTGATTTTATGAAAGAAAAGTTCTCATTTCTTACAAGGGTGTTGGAAATCACTGTTGAAAGTGCAAAACAGATGTTATAGTAACAAGGGAAGACTGAATAGTATAGTTTGCTTATACTCGAAAATGAATCCCCCCGTTTGTAAAGAAGAGTAAGTTGTGAGTCTGTTTTAACAAACATGGAACACTTGCTCAGATACCAGGATAATGCAATCATACAACAGACCTTCAAGGTTTTAAAAACCTTGAAGGTCTGAACAAGTAAAAAGCTGAACTCAACTCAATAAACGAGGACTACTTCACCCCTTTCACATTCGTCGTTTTAACCTCTCCTGAATAATCTCCAACAATCATCTTAAATTCACCTTGTTCACGGTCCTATTTCAGATCGGGGTACGCTATTTCTGAGACAATGTATGAAAGATTGAAGGCATACTGAAAATTGTTTAACTTTTGATAATTTGTAAAAAGTTGTTTTTACATTTACAAAACCATTCCGTACTTTAAAAATGGCGAAAGGTGTTCAAAGACTTACAATCAGTTTGGCTTTGCAAACCAAATTCAGATTTGAGGGGAATATATAAACGACCGTTATCCAGTGAAGGCCTACATGCAATCAAATTAACGAAAACGATATGACCAATATTTGCAAAAACTGTAACAACCATTTTGTAGGCAACTATTGTAACCAATGTGGGCAAGCTGCTAATACGCATAAATTAACCATGCATTTTATTTGGCATGATTTACTACATGGACTTTTTCATTTTGACAATGGCATTTTTTTCACTATCCAACAACTTCTGACAAGACCTGGAAATACAATTCGCGAATTTATTGATGGAAAAAGAGTCAGGCATTTTAAACCCTTGTCGCTTGTAGTTGTTTTGGCAACCCTGTATGGATTACTTTATCATATCTTTATTGATAACATATATGACGTAAAGCCCATTAACTCCAGTGTAAATGTATCAGGAGTTTATGAAAAGGTGATAAAATGGAGTACTGACCATTTCGCATATTCTTCCTTATTATTGATTTTTATAAATACTGTTGTTACCTATTTTGTGTTTAAAAAACAGGGGCGCAATTTTGCTGAGCATTTGGTATTAAATACTTTCTTTACTGGGTTAACACTTATTGTGAGTTTCATATTCTTGTCGGTGATTTATATATTTGGTAACGCAGCAATTTTAAATTGGTACGCATACATATATTTATTAATCAACTTTTTTTTAATGTGTTGGTGTTACATTCAATTTTTCAATAAACTCCCAAAGATTAAATCCTTTGGTCTTTCTATATGCGCCTATTTAATTATAAATTGCATCAATATTACAATAGGCTTAATTATTGGTTGGGCGATTAGCTCCAATTGATAACCTGAATTCGATAGTTGACAAAGCACAAAATGCCAGAAAACCAATAAGGGAATATGGGAATAATGGTTTATTGTTTATAAATGGCTACTAATGTAAGGCTTAGAAAATACGATTTAAAAACCTTATTCTGTTTTTCAACCAACATAGAATACCTAAAAGCAACAAAAAACAACCTTCTATCCTTATTTTTAGAATGTTAACCATCCAATTATTCCGAAATCAGGTTAATCGAATAAAACCCTGAAAATTTTAAATTAATGCGGTTGTCGCCATATTGCAACACGTCGGGTTATGACTTTGGTGACAGGAAAGAATTTATTTGATGTGCGGCAATTCGTGGGAGGATTAGCGGTTAAAATTCCAGGCTATTGTGAAATTAGCTTACGCTGATTTTCAAATGTAATCTGTACCAATCAGATAATGGATTTGAATCCACCGTTTAATTCTATTCTATTCAATTTTCTCTCGTTTGAACTGATAACCAACTTTTAAACGCGTACATTCTAAAGTAATTTTTGCTGCCCTGATGATTTGGAGCGCAACAGAATTAAAAATCGATCAAGTAAAAATCAAAGATAGCTAAACCTCCACCCAAATTCAATGATTATAATCCGCAGCGTGCAAGATAAAAGTTGTTTTAATTTGATAATTTGTAAAAAGTTGTTTTTACATTTACAAAACTATAGCACACTTTAAAAACTGCTAAAGGCTTTCATTAAAAGATAATCAGGCCGTTTTTGTACACTTTTTTAAGAAATGAGGTGAATATATAAACAAGCTATAATTTAACAAAAATGAAACAATTATCAAAGTTGAAAATACTGTGGTATCATTTATACCCTGGTATACTATTGACAGGATTCTTTATTGTTTTTGCGCCCCTGTTTTATAAAGAAGGAATTCCACCACAATTAATCATTTTACTTGGAATTCCAATTGTTATAATTCCAACTATCTATTTTCATCTAGTAAAAGTGAAAAAAATTGAAAATAGAGACAGAATAACCGAACTAATCGTATACAATGAAAAATTATCCAAAATCAAACTGATTGGATACACTCTTGGGTTGATTTTATTTGCATTTGTAGTTTATGGATTAACTCAGCCAATTAACTCAATCATCACCAAAAATCTTTTAAATTGGCTTCCGGACTGGTATAGGATTCAGGACTTTCAGGGATATTCCAAAAATATAATCGTCATAACTTTAGTATTAAATCTAAGTTTAAATGGATTTCTTGCACCATTTGCAGAGGAAGTCTACTTCAGGGGTTATTTGTTACCTCGAATGGAAAGTTGGGGAAAACTTGCTCCCCTTTTTAGTGCCTTACTATTTTCGATTTACCATTTCTGGCAGCCTCAAATCTACTTGACATTGATTATTTCGCTTCTCCCAATGATCTATTTAACCTGGAAAACAAAAAATTTAAGATTAGCAATTTATACCCATTGCGGATTGAATTTGGTGGGTGCACTTTTGTCATTTGCGATGATTAATCAATAACATAATGTGGCCATCAATTATAAGCAATGGCAGAAAATACCCGATTTTTATAATTATTTCTATCCTTTCCTCGTATAATTCGGTTCATTAAGTCTTCGAAAACTGTCACAATTCTTTGTTCGTTATCGTTGAAGGCAAGGGCATACATGCTTTGCAGGATTTAATTGATTTAAAAAGCGATAAAGTAAAATCAGCCTTTGCCAAATCCATGCCAGTAATTGTGATAATGGATGCCCAATGAAAGTGGTTTAAATTTGATTGTTTGTAAAATGTTAGTATTATATTTACAAAACCATTATTTACCTTAAAAATGGCGAAAGATGCATTAAGCCTGAAATCCAGGTTGGCTTTGCACCTTTTTAATAACAAAGGTGATGATATAAATGAGTATCCGCAACCGAAAAACAGACAGAAAAAAACTATACATAGAAAATTATGCAAACAAAAACAGCACGGAATATTCTTATTTTTTTATTGGCATTTCTTGCTTTGAGTACATTGGGAGGAGGGGGCGCTTTAATTGTTTCACCTTCGGGTAAATTATTGGGAGGATTACCTTTATCAATGTTGGAACATTCGCCTTTTCCGAATTTTCTTGTTCCGGGAATCATTTTATTTCTTGTTTTAGGGATTACTCCGGCCTTTTTGATTTACGCCTTGCTGAAGAAGCCGGCAAATAAATTTGCTGAATATTTTAATTTTTTCAAGGATATGTATTGGGCATGGTCGTTCAGCATTTATGTAGCTTTTGCACTTATCATATGGATACAAGTTGAAACAATATTTGTACAAGGCGTAAGTTGGCTGCAAACGTTTTACATGCTTTATGCCATACCCGTCATTATTGTTGCCTTACTTCCGCAAGTACGAAATAGTTATAAAAAATGAAACACTAAAAGATGCTTACAATAGTACTTTCCATATTCGGTATAGTCGCGGTGACTTTCCTGATTGGCAAAATAAATTTGTCAGTGCAATTCAGCAAACAAGTAAAAGAGCTTTTTGATCAGTCAGAAAATAGATCCAACCAAACATTTCATCAGGACCAGCTTAATAATTTGCCTGAACCTGTTCAAAGGTATTTCAGACATATTTTAAAAGAAGGGCAGCCCTATATCAGTTATGCAAGAATCAAACACAACGGACAATTTAAAACTGGCCTCGATAAAGGTTGGATGAACATAGAAGGAGAACAATATGCAACAACAGAGAAACCAGGTTTTATCTGGAAAGGGACAACATCGATGTTTATTGCCCGTGATATGTTTATTTCGGACAAAGGCAGGCTAATTGTTTCACTTTTATCATTGTATAATGTTGTGGATGCAAAAGGAGAAAAATATAATGAAGGAGAACTGCTTCGTTGGCTTGGTGAGAGTGTTTTATATCCGACAAATTTTTTACCCAACGAAAGACTGCAATGGTTGCCAATTGATTCAAAAACAGCAAATCTCACTTTTAATTATAATGGACTTTCCTTATTTTTTAAAATTATATTTAACGCAATTGGTGAAATAACGGAGATGGAAACAAAAAGATATATGGGCGAAAACAGTTTAGAAACATGGGTCATCAAAGCAACAAATTACAGAGAAATAAGTGATATATTTATACCAACGACCTTTGACGTTTTGTGGCGTCTGGAGAAAGGAGATTTCAGTTATGCAAAATTCACTATAACGGAAGTTGAATACAACAGACCCGAAAAATTCTGACAACCCGACAATGCTGTGCTCTGCAGACATTGGTTTTGCTAATGCATGATATATATGCTGAATCTTTAGATTGGAATCCGATCGGACTTTTGTGTTAAATTAAACATTTGTTCCAGATTGAACGTATACTCTTCGAATTTTCCGCCTTCGCAAATCCAAAAACCTTTAAAGGGCGTGGTCAGAAACGATAATACAACAAACACAGGTATTAAAAATGATAGAAACTGAACGTCTTATTTTAAAACCGCTGACATACGGGCAGTTAATAAAATATATAAAATGCGATAATTCTTTGGAAGCAGAACTTAACCTGAATGAAACTTCAAGAACAATCTCACGCGAACTAAAAGATGCTTTTGAACAAACAATACTTCCAAATGTGGCAGACAAGACCAAAAACTATTTGTATTCAACGCTATGGACTGCAATTTCAAAGTCTAAAAATAAGATGGTGGGTGACCTGTGTATAATTGGCGAACCAAATGCAGAAGGTGAAATTGAAATTGGTTACGGAACTTATGAGGAATTCCGGAATAAAGGGTTTATGACGGAAATTGTAAACGGAATTATAGCTTGGGTAAAATCACAGCCAAAAGTAAAATCAATAATTGCATCGACAGACAAAACTAATATTGCCTCATTTAAGGTGCTTGAAAAAACCGGGTTTTTAAAAACCGGCGAAACAGAATTGCTTTTTAATTGGAAACTGATTCTGAATACTGAAATGAGTGATTAACGCAGAAGAACAATGAACTTCAAACAAAAAACGATATTTATAAAAAGTTGTTTTTACATTTACAAAACCATTACGCACTTTAAAAATAGCAAAATGTGCATAATGCCTAACAATCATGGATAAATAAAAAAAATTCAGATTTGATGAAAATTTATAAACGTTAATTCCAATCAAGTAATTGCAAGGATATAATGTCGTATTTATATTAGCAATACCTTCTTTGTAGTTTAAATAAGGTTTGTGATACTTTCCTGTAAAGTTTCTGTAACAAATATTACAGATACATTACAGGAAGTTTACAGAAACATTACATAAAGACCGAAGTTGGTATGAAGCTGGTAAATTTCAGGTAATAGGTGAATGCCGTATTCGACGCGATGAAATGTGAATTTCGCAACATTTTTTCGCAATTGTTCGCTGAATTTCGTGTTTGAGAATACGGCAATTATTTATTCTCATTACTAATGAGAAGTATTGTATCACTTTTAAAAATATAAATTTTAACTTTTAATAAATAGATTTTAAAATGAACAGGATATATTTTGTTTTGTTTTTATTTTTACTTTCAAATTGTTCTTTTACGAAACACATAATAAGGACAAACGGAAATGTGACTTGTGATTTTAAAGAATTAAGCCATGGAATTTATATATCAACAGTTGACAGTATTGACAGTTCAAAATATTCACAGATTGGTCATCATTCTTTTGTTAAGGATGTTGATTTATTATTTGTAACTGATACGATTAATGGTGAAATAGGCACACATTTTGGAATTGAATATATGGTAAAAACACCATTTGATACGTCATTAAATATTAAAAAAGTATGGATCTTTCCTGATAAAATGATTGGCGAAAATGGCAAAAAATATTACCAATTAAAACGAGATTTAACAATTGACACAAATGCTTCATTGTTTACTTCATATGGATTTGATAATGATTTTGAGATAATTCCTGGTAAATGGATTTTGAGATTGTATTGCAACAGCAAACTTCTTTATGAAAAAATATTTATTATTAGAAAAAGTGCACATTTGATGACTTCATTACTATTGTCAAAGCGTTATATTATATGATTACACTAAAAACAAATTTGAATACCAGATTATAAAAATGGAAAATAAAAAGCAATTGTCAGCAGGACAACGTGAAGAACTAATCAGCGAATTAAAATATCGTTTTGAGAAAAACATGTGCCGCCATAACGATCTTGAATGGTCTAAAGTACAGACAAAGCTGGATCATGAGTCTTTTGGGGAAAAACTATGGTCGCTCAATGAAATGGATAGAACCGGCGGAGAACCGGATGTTGCAGGCCAGGATGAGAAAACGGGTGAATACATCTTTTATGATTTTTCAGCGGAAAGTCCAAAAGGCCGTAGAAGTGTTTGTTACGACCGCGAAGGGCTGGAATCAAGGAAAGAATTTAAACCCGTAAATAATGCTATTGATATGGCTGCTGCCATGGGTATTGAACTTTTAACGGAAGAGCTATACAGAAATTTGCAGAAAATTGGAAATTTCGATACGAAAACATCAAGCTGGGTGAAAACACCCGCTGAGATTAGAAAATATGGTGGCGCTCTATTTTGTGACCGTCGCTATAACCATGTTTTCACGTATCACAACGGTGCAGAATCGTATTATGCAGCCAGAGGATTCCGCGGCTCACTAAGGATCTAAATATTCCACCAAACGCCAAATTTGAATTTAAGCATTGATTACCAGAGGAAGAATTGGGTGGAACGTCGAATAAATTTCCATTGTCAGGTTGTGAACAAGTGAAGTCATTCTACTATACATCAAAATTACTGCACCAGAATAGGTGATCGGTCTGAAATCTTCAATTTCTGATTAACTTAACCGTTCGTTGGGCAGATGAGTAAAATGTGATAGTTTTGCACCTCGTTTAGACATAAAAATCATGCAGAAATATAAAAGTTTGGTTTTACCTTTCGCCATTGTTATGGGCTTATTATTTCATGGCTATGCTGCCTTTCTGAAACCTGTCGTTCCGTATCTCATCTTTTCTATGTTACTTTTAAGTTTCAGCTCAATAAAAATTAAAAATCTTAAAGTCAGTTTTTTAGACATCTGGTTGCTCCTTTTTCAAGTAGTGGTAAGTTTGGGTTGTTACCTGCTGCTGCGTCCTTTCGACGAAATTGTTGCTGAAGGTGTGATGGTGGGCGTCCTATGCCCTGTAGCATCCTCGATGGTAGTAATTTCATGTATGTTAGGCGCCAATCGTGAACGTGTTACAACATATACATTGATGGGTAACCTGGTTGTTGCGTTCATTGCTCCCATCTATTTTTCGTTTATTGGAACACATGTAGCAATGACGTTTGGCGAATCGGTGCTGCTGATTTTGTCAAAAGTGACACCTATCATTGTGTTGCCTTTGCTGGTGACAATGCTTTTCCAATATTCTCTGCCAAAGACAAATAACCTTCTCATTAAGTATCAAGGGTTTTCATTCTATTTGTGGGCTTGTACCTTAACAATTACCCTTGGTCAAACCATCGATTTTGTTTATCTGAATGGTAAAGGTAACGGATTGGTAATTTTATGGTTGGTAATGGCTTCGGTTATTCTATGCATTATTCAGTTTGGTTTTGGGCAATTTATTGGTAAAAAATATGGCGATACCATTGCGGGTGGGCAATCGTTGGGGCAAAAAAACACAGCAATGGGAATTTGGATGTCGTACACCTATTTACATCCATTGACGTCTATATATCCTGCCGCATATTCCATTTGTCAAAACCTATACAATAGTTACCAGATTTGGCAGTACAATAAAAAAAGGAAACCTTTAAAATTTAAAAGTGCCGTTTAGGTATTATACAACAACAGACCCTCAAGATTTTAAAATCCTGAGGGTCTGTTGTTGGTCGGGACTAATAAAAAGCCTTACTTTATCCAGTTTATCTTCGCCGATTTAACATCTCTTGAATTGCCACCAACCATGATTGCAAATTCACCTGGTTCCCAGTCATATTTCAGATCAGTATTGTAGAACTTCAATTCTTCTGGGGTTATCGTAAAGGTCACAGTTTTTGATTCACCCGCTTTTAAAGCTATCTTTTGAAATCCTTTGAGCTCCTTCACAGGACGCGTTATACTACCGACAAGGTCGCGGATATAGAGCTGAACAACTTCCGAACCATCGTATTTACCAGAATTCTTAAGTATTATACTTGCTGTAATGGCCTGGTTTCCTTTTGCCTGTGAACTGCTAAGTTTTAAATCGCCGTATTCAAACTTCGAATAACTCAACCCATAACCAAAAGGGTATAAGGGCTCGTTCGATACATCGAGGTAATTCGAACGGAATTTCTGAAACCATTTGCCTTCGGGTAAAGGTCTTCCTGTATTCTTATGGTTGTAATAAATGGGTATTTGTCCTACATTCTGGGGAAAGGTGGCTGTCAGTTTTCCTGAAGGGTTCACTTGACCCAATAACACATCGGCAATGGCGTTGCCAGCTTCGGTTCCCGAAAACCAGACATTAAGTATAGCCTGAACATTCGCATTTTCCCAGGTCAAAGAAAGCGGACGACCCGTAAACAGCACCATTACAACAGGCTTACCGGTTGCAAGCAAGGCTTTAAGCAATTCTTTTTGATTTTCAGGAAGGTTAATATCTGACCTGCTTGAAGATTCACCTGTCATTTCAGCAGCTTCACCCAATGCCGCAACAATTACATCCGATTTTTTAGCCACCTCAACAGCTTCGGCAATCATCACCGCCTGCGAACGTTTGTCACGATAAGTTGGCTTTCCAAAAATACTGATCCTCGAATCCAGTAAAGAATCATTTACTATGTTGGTTCCCCTCGCCACCAAAATACGGGCATCGTTACCAACTGCATTTTTCAGACCCGTGAATAAAGAGACCGATTTTGTAAAATCAGCAGCAACACTCCAGGTACCTGTCATATTTTCCTTATTATCGGCCAACGGACCTATTAACGCAATGGTTCCCTTATTTTTTAATGGGAGTACCTGGTTGTCGTTTTTAAGCAGCACAACCGATTGTGCCGCGATTGATCTTGCGACCTGGCGGCTATCGGAAGTGAATATCTCAGTTTGTGCGCGATGATCATCACAATAACGGTATGGATCTTCAAAAAGTCCCAGTTTATATTTTGCTTCAAGAATCCTGCGGCACGCAAGGTCAATCTGCGCCTTTGTTACTTTGCCTTCAGCCAATGACTTCTTTAGCGTTGTGAGAAAGCCGTCGGCTACCATGTCCATATCGATACCTGCCCGAAGCGCCTGACCCGAAACTTCCTGCAAATCACCCAGACCATGATCAATCAACTCTGCAATAGCGGTGTAATCGGTTACAACAAAGCCGCTAAATCCCCATTGTTTACGCAATACATCGGTCATGAGCCACTTGTTAGCCGTAGCCGGAATTCCGTCCAATTCGTTAAAAGAGGACATCACACTGCCCGCACCCGCATCAACAGCAGCTTTGTAAGGGGGGAAATATTCGTTGTACATTCTGATCCGGCTCATGTCAGTCGTGTTGTAATCACGACCTGCTTCAATGGCACCGTACAACGCAAAATGTTTGACACATGCCATGATCGTATTGTTCTTCCTAAGATCATCACCCTGATAACCTTTCACCATTGCTTTTGCAATCTGTGAAGCCAGGTAAGGATCTTCGCCTGAACCTTCAGACATACGTCCCCAGCGCGGATCACGCGAGATATCAACCATGGGTGAGAAGGTCCAACAGATGCCATCAGCACTTGCTTCCTGCGCAGCAATCCGGGCCGACTGTTCAACCAATTTCATATCCCAGCTGCATGACAATCCCAAAGGAATCGGGAAGACCGTCTGGTAACCATGTATTACATCCATTCCAAACAATAACGGAATCTTCAACCGGCTCTCCTCAACGGCGACTTTCTGAACATTGCGGATCTTATTGACAGATTTGATATTAAAAAGGCCACCCACTTTTCCTTCCCTGATTTTTTTGCCGATATCGGAACTGGCAGCCTGTCCGGTCGTAATATCTCCCGCACCAGGTAAGTTCAACTGACCGATTTTCTCTTCCAAAGTCATCTTGCTCATCAGGTTCGTGATGAACTGGTTCATTTTTGGATCTAATGCCTTTTGGGCAAAGGATGATGAGCAAAGGATTACGGCGATAAGCGTTATGAAAATGCTAATTACTCTCATGATTTCAGTTTTTATTCTGATTTAATGATTTTTAATAGTTGTGAAGTTCCGTTTTCGTTAATGGCTTCGATCGTAAAATAGTAGGGTATATCCTTATCCATCGCTTTGAACCAATATTCGTTGGCTCCATAAACCATGATGCAGTTATACAATTTATCGGGTGCGGTACCTACGTAAATGTTATATGCGTAAGCGTTATCGACCGGTGTCCATTTGATCCAGGCACTTCGTTTGTCTTTTTCGGCCCGCAAAACGATAAAATTCTTCATAATATCGGGTTTATTGCCATGTCCGTTTCCAAAAACACGCAATCCACTGATCGCAAATTTGCCGGTTGGGACATGAATGTTTTCAAGTTTAATAAACCTTGCTTCAACTGGTTTTTGCAATTCAACATAGTCGTGAGGTATATCGGTTGTGTTTTTACCTTTATCGATCAGAAGGCTCCATTTCTTCCCGTCAACCGAAGACCAGATTTTGTATTGATGGAAGATATTTGTTTGTTTTCCAAGGAAAGTTGCATCCTGATCAGCATAATTAAGCTGAATAGCCCTTACCGTAGAGATTTCACCTAAATCGGAGGCAATCCATTCTCCGGCTTTATCAGTTGCAGCACACCAGTATGTTTTAATACTTTCATCAACTGCGAAATTGGCATGATAGCCTCCAAAAGAAGAAGAAACAGTAACCGGCTTGTTGTAGTTAAGCAACATCCATCCGGAAAAACGGCTTTTTAGGTGATCTTCCTTTGCATCAGGCAGATAAAGCGGATAATCACCAAAGGCTGTATTGCAATACATCACATCATCTTTATCAAAACCAGCAGGCCATAAGCCAAGCCTTCGTTCGAAACTGTTTTTCACAGAGATCGATATGGTGCTAACATGCCAGAAGTTTTCCCATTTATCAGTAAAAGTCGCTCCATGCCCTGCTCCGCGCGCAAAGCCACCTGGTTTATATGATAAAGGCATTGACTGGTGGACAAATCCATCAAGCGGTTTGTCTGATACAGCCACACCATCGGCATAACCGCTGATCTCCGTTCCGGGAGCTCCATATTGCAGGTAATACTTGCCATTGTGTTTGGTCATCCATGCACCTTCGATAAAAGGATTTAAAAATGTATTGTCAGAATATTCACCAAAACGCTGCCATCCATATTTTTCATAGTTCAAAAGCAGCAGTTCTTTTCGTGCACCTATTGGCGCAAATGTTTTCCGGTTAATTTCGATACCATAAAGCGGATAGGAGTTACTGCTACCATTGTACTGATACAACTTACCGTTATCATCCAAAAAAAAGTCGGGGTCCCATCCACCGATTGCGAAGGAATCAACCGCCTCTTTCCACTCGTTGGCCTTTGGATTTGTGCTCATCCAGATCGGGAAGTTGGCGGAGTAAGTGGATCCGAAGACCAGCATCGTATCATTCTGAACCCAAACTGCTGGTGCACAAAGGTCATCATACACTTTGTGGTAAGGTTTAAGAAAGGTTCTCGATATAAAATTCCAGTGATTCAAATCGGAACTCCACCAATACCCCCACTGGTTTGTAGAGAAAAGGTAATAATCGCCTTTATAGGTTACGATTACCGGATCGGCAGTTGCCCTGTGTTTGCCGGATTCTGTAAAATTAGGAATTGGACAATAACCGTAATCGAGATTGAGGGGATTGCAATAGGTTTTCTGCGCTGAAACGTTTGAAACAAGAACCAGCAAAACAATTACAACAAGGAGATTACGTATTTTATTCATATGCTGATTATTTGCGGATTGAAGGAGAAGTAAAATCAAGCTTTTTCAGGCCACTTTGAATTTCGGGACAACTCATAAAAAGCTTCCAGAGCAGACCCGTTCTATAGTTTTCGATCATGACGATGATAGGTCCCTGATCGATGGCCAGGTAATTCGTTGCATACCAATTTTTTGCCTCACAGAAGGAATCCACAAAACCGTAATCGCTCCAGATTTTATCTCCCAAATCAAAATAAAAATGTTTTAGAGCCTTCATTGAGAATTCCGGTGTATAAGGGAAAGCAGAAAGGGCGGCCGTAGGCGTAATCACACCCAAATCGTTACCCGGTGCGTGTGCATTGTACCCCTCAAAGTTATCGCTTGCCGTAAGTCCCCAGCAATTCTCTCCATATCCTTTAAATTTTTGTGGATTGTCAATACACCAGGCACGATTAATCAATGTATGATTCTTGTTCTGTTCCCAGTAATTGGCATACCGGTCTGCTAAATTGGTAGGATCCAAACCCAGGAAAGAGTATTGTGAGAAGAACAAAGGGCCTCCGTAATCAAATCCTAAAGGCAGTTTGATTCCGTAGAATTCTTTGCCATTCCTGAAAAAATTACTCTGTGCCCATCCGCGATGATAGACGGCACTTGTCACCGGGTAACGATCACCGCTGGCAGCGAGCACATACATGATCAGGCATTCGTTGTAACCTCTTACAGGAAAGTTCATGGCCCAGCCATTATTGGGACTCCAGTGCCAGTAGAGCACCTCTTCCCCACCCTTTGTAAACCAGTTCCATTCCACATCGTTCCACAACCAGTTGATCCGGTTGCGCAATTGAGATTCAATGTTATTATCCTGATCAAAATATTGTCTTACGCACAACAAACCCTGGAATAAATAGGAAGTCTCAACGAGATCGGCACCATCATCTTTGCGGCTGAAGGGAATCGTTTTACCCGTTGCTCCGTCTAACCAATGAGAAAATGCGCCATGGTAAGAATCTGCCTTGCTCAAAAACGCAACCATTTTCAATAAATGTCTTGCTGCAGAATCCCGTGTGATCCAACCTCTTTCGACTGCCACAATTGTAGCCATTGCACCAAATCCTGTCCCTCCGGTCGTAACCACTTCGTCACCATATCCATAGGCTGGGTTGCTTCGTTCGCGTGCCATTCCGCTAACTGGATGGGCAAAATCCCAGAAATATTTAAACGTCTGCTTTTGTACAAGCGTTAGCAAAGCTGTGTCAGAAAGGTTCTTTTGGATATCATTTTTACCTTTTGTATCCTTTTTTGGCGACAATTGAGCGGCGATTAACTGAACCGGCGAAAAACAGAACATCAAAAAGAGGGACAATGTTAAGGTGATGAATTTTCTCATAATTGGGTCTTAATGTATTTTAAACATATATCAAATTAAAGATTTGGACTCTGAAAACCAAGGTTTTTCATTCCCGTTTTTATTTCAGGACAACTCATAAAAAGCTTCCACAGCAAACCAGTACGGTAATTTTCGATCATTACTATCTGAGGACCCTGATCGATTGCAAGATAGGAATCAGCAAACCAGAGTGAGTTTAAATTAAAAGAATCGATAAAGCCATATCGGCTCCAAAGCCGATCTCCTAATTTGTAATAAAAAAAGTTGATGGCCCGCAACGACTCAAACGGAGTAAAAGGTAAAGATGAAATTGCAGCGGTTGGGGCAATGAAACCCTGATCGTTTGTTGGTGAACTGGCGGTATATCCATCCTTAATATCGCTTGCCGTAAGACCCCAACTATCTTTGCTATATCCATAATAGCTTTTCGGATTGGCTTTGCAGTATTCAAAATTGATTCTCGAATGATTGACGACCTGGGTCAGGTAATTGGCATAAGTATCAGAAAGCCCGTTCGGATTGATCCCCAGAAATGAATAATGTTCAAAAAACAGGGGGCCTCCGAAAGGTTCACCGAGCGGCAATACAATTCCATAATAACTGTTGTTATTTTTAATTGCGCCATTCTTCGCAAATCCATTGTCATACACAATTTTCGGTATTGAGTGGGTCGTGGATGAAGCTGCCAGAACATAGGTGATCAGGCACTCGTTCCATCCCTGTATTGGCATATTCATCACCCAATTTTTTGTTGGGCTCCAGTGCCAGTAGAGTTTATTACTTCCATCTTTGTTAAAGAAGTCCCATTCAACAGCATTCCAAAGCTGGTTGATATCGTTTCTTAAGCTAGTTTCTTCAGCACCAGCTCCATCAAAATATTGCCGAAGCGTTAATAATCCCATCATGAGATAGGAGGTTTCAACCAGATCGGCACCATCGTCATTCGCAGAAAAAGGGACGACGACACCATTTGCACCATTTAACCAATGCGGATAGGCGCCATGAAAACTTTGTGCTTTGTTCTTCAGAAAATCAACAATTTTCTGAGCCCGGATAAACCCATCACTTTTTGAAATAAAATACCTGTTTATTGCAACAGGGATGGCCATCATACCAAAACCGGACCCACCTATGGTTACAATATCACCTGATGAGTTCCTTTCGCGTGCTAAACCGGAAACCGAATGACCAAATTCCCAGAAATATTTAAAGGTTTGCTGCTGAATCAACGTCAGTAAGGCATCATTAGAAATTAGCGGGAATTTATCTGTTGAATCAATACCAGTTATTAGATTTATTGTGAATGGCGAAAGAAGAAAACCTCCCACCTTAGCCTTTAATGAACTTGAAACGGATAGCGTATATCCGGCTAAATAATTCAGCGAAGAAGCCGGCTGAATAGTAACCGCACTATCTTTTTTTTCAAATACCAGACTGATAGGAACATACTTCGCATTTTCATCTGTCATCGCTATGGATGCCTTTGCTGATAATGGATCTAAGGGTGAGGTAAACGAAACCTTAATAACCGGAGTACTATTAATCCCTTTATAATCAAATCCGGAAAAAGCACCATTTACTGTTAAGGAATGGTAATTGAAAGAGACTGCTCCCGGATCATTTCCGATACTTTTATTCTTCTGACAACTCCAAACCAAGAAAAGTGATCCTGTAAAAAACAACAATTTAAACATTCTTTGTGGTTTGAATTATTTAGTCAGAATTCCTTTGAAAGGTTGCCCGGAGTCGTTTCCGGACAACCTTTATTCAGTAAAAAAATTATTTAACATTGCACAATCGTATCAAACTAATGTTAGCATACAAAGTTAACTTTAGCCTGTTATTTCTCGGCATTAAAAATTGTCTGTATTTCAGTTTGCGTCAGGGCCTTATTGAAAATACGCAGTTCGTCTATCAGGCTCAGATCAGAGAGATGACCCCAATCAATAAAGTTTGGCGCTCCGGAGCCTATTGAAAGTGATGTGCATCCTGTCCAGTCAATGCCACCTGTAAAAGTGGAAGCGGGACGTGTGAGCACACCATTGATATAAATACTGCTCTCTGTTCCGGAAACTGTGACGGCAACATGAACCCATTTTCCCAATGCAGGATCAATCAGGCCTCCGTCATTCCAGCTTTCACCACTACCAAATCCAACATTTGACTTGTACTGCTGTGAGGTGCCGTTTGCTTCGCGGAAAATCCTCAACCCTTTAGTCCGGCTTGCGTCAAAATTAGCTGCACCGAAAGGACTGATTGCAAGTATCCCAGCCCTGTCAGGGGTTGAATTCACCTTCGTCCAGAATACAGCGCTGAATTGGTTGGTTTTTACAATATCTGTTGTTGGAAAAGTCAGATACGAATCAATTGCACCTACAAAAGCTTTACCAATTTTACCATCAGTGAAATTGGGTGATCCAACTTTGGTAGCGTCGGTATTTGTGTTTAATTCCTTGTAGTTATCTTCAAAAGGCATATAAAATATTTCGCCAATGTATTTAGCAACATAAGGTGAATCGTGCTGAATGATAGCCTGAATATCTGATGGTGTAAGTGCCCTGTTAAAAATTCGCAGTTCATCGTAAAAACTATTATCGGATAAATGTCCCCAATCCATAAAATTTGGAGCCCCGGAACCGATGGACATTGATTCACACCCGGTCCAGTCTATCGGAGTAATTGGATCAGTCTCCATGGCTATACCATTGATATACACAACACATGTGGTTTGTGAAACTGTAAAAGCCAAATGCACCCAATTGCTGGCCGGTACACTAACCTTGCCTCCATTATTCCATACTTCACCAGCACCTGTTCCGACATTAAGTTTGAAACGTTGGGATGTCCCATCGGCTTCACGGAAGAAACGTAATCCTTTCGTCCTGCTTGCATCAAAACCTAAACCTGAAGGACTGATTGCAATAATTCCTGCCCGGTCAGGTAAAGCATTTAATTTGCACCAGAACGCAGCGCTAAATTCAGTATTTTTTAATCCGGCCATCGGAAACTTCATGTAGGAATCAGTTGCTCCTTTATAGGAATTCAAACCTTTTAATGCAACACCTGCAAATCCCGGAGTCCCAACTTTAGTAGCCTCAACAAAATTTATCTTCTCAAAATAGTCACCATCAAAAGGCATGTAAAAGATCTCCCCAGGGAATATTGGGGTATAAGGCGGCTTTTTCTCGAAGTTTATCAATTTATTAGTCACTTTCCCTGCCAGGTCTGTTACCTTAATGGTAAGAACATGCACTCCATTTGTTACTTTAGTATAAGAATAAGATTCTACAGCCCGGCGATAATCCTTAAAAGTGTTGTAACTGGTAAGCTCTGTCCCATCCATCAAAACAGAAATGGATTTTAGCTCAATATCATCTGTAGCAACAAACTGGATATTGACCGTAGCCAGCAGGGTAGGTACCTGTATCTTTTGACCTTCAGCTGGATAACTTACAACTACTACAGGCGCAGTCAGGTCTGGTCCGGGACTTATCATCGTAATCGGATCAATCCCTTTGTTACAGGCAGTTGACAATACAATGCCTATTATAAATGCTAATATATACTTTGTCGTTTTCATTTTCTTTTCATTTTAATGATCAGTACTTACGATTATTTACCTTTTAAAGCGGGTAACTGGTCAATCTGAGCTTGCGGATAGGGAAGAAAAGCTTTGTCAGCAATATATGTTCTCCCTTCATAACTCAGTTCAGACGTCTTGCCAAGCCTTACCATATCCCAAAAACGGATACCCCATTCCATTCCAAGTTCTGCAAATTTCTCATCCATTACGGATGTAGTTGTTACATTTGAAACAGAAGGTAAACCGGCCCTGTTTCTGACCTTATTGACCGCGGCATCTGCAGTCCCTGCTGAACCAGTGGCACCCTGCGTAAGTGCTTCTGCATACATCAGCAATATTTCAGGATACCGAATAACGGTAAAGTTTTTATTTGTTCCATATCCGGTACGCCCGGGGGTAAGTTGATCAGAAGGCAAATAGTGTTTTCCACTCAAAAAGAGATAACGGGCGAAATCATTAAATTTGTCGCCTGAACGCGTTGTATTCGTAATGAATGAAGGGAGATTAGCATACTTAGAATCCTTTTGAATTTCAGCAATACCTCTGTTGGTGAAGATTACACTAGTTTCGAGACGAACTGTTTCACCCCTGTCGAGCATAAATTTGATGTATTTCATGCTTGGTTCCCAGAAGCCCCAGCCACCAGATGCGCCTGTAATTTTTGGTGTCCAATCACCCGGTCCGAAAAAGTCCCAGAGATATCCCTTGGCATCACCAGATCCCAGACCAAAATCGGAATACTGAAACTCCAAAAGGTTCTCGCTATTTAACTTCCCCTTTATTTTGAATAAATTATAATAATCGCTCTCAAGAGAAAATTTACCAGAACTGATGATCTGACCGGTAGCATCGGCTACAACCTGATAATTTTTGAGTTCAAGGTTCGCTATGGCTTTTATAGCAAGTGCAGTGTATTTGGTAATTCCTCCCTTGATATCAACGCGTTGATTCGGGTTCATATCGGGTAACAGTGGAATTGCCTCATCCATCTGGGCCGAAATATGTTTCATAACTTCGTCTTTCGTAGACAATTTGGAAACCAGTAATCCAGAAGGATCGGAACTTGTAGGGATGAAGATAGTACCCCAAACTCTCGATAGGGTAAGAAGTGACCAGGCCCTGAAAACTTTTGCTTCAGCAATATATTGGTCACCAAGCGCCTTATTGGGAGCATTTTTCTGGTACAAAGCAGTTTGTTCCATTGCCGAATGAGCGACGAAAACATTGTTATAAAAATTCTGCCAGACTGCATTGATCATCCAAAAACCATTGTCGTAGATATAATGGTCGGTGTCAGCATAAGGCTGCTGATCGCCAAGTCCTCCGGGGTTAACATCATCACCCCTGACAGCAATAAGGGGATAATTCTCCCAAGAAATACCATACATCACTGAATATAAACCTTTTAATGGCAGATCCATATTGGTGGATATGGTATAATCCGTTTGCGCTGTAAATGACTTATTTTCTGCAAGTTCGTCTAATTTATTTTGACATGCCGTGGTTCCCAGTAATGCGATTACAAATAAGGCCAGCTTGATATATTTGAGTATAAGTTTCATAATTATTACTTTTTAAAATATTAAAAATTGATATTCAGACCAATCGTATATACAGCAGGTATAGGATAGGTTTGGAGATCAATACCGTTAGCAACTTCAGGATTAAACCCATTGTACTTGAAAACTGTCAACGGGCGGTCAGCAGTTAATGAAACCCTCATATTGGGCAGCATGGTACCAAACAACTGTTTATTCTTGATATTGTATGCCAGTTGTACGTTTTGAACCCGGAAGAAAGAGCCATCTTCCACAAAATAAGAAGACATTTTCTGGTTCCATCCCCTACGCAGTCCGGATGATGAAGGGTATATATTTGAGGTACCATCACCATGCCAGCGATTGATGGCCAGATCAGCATCCATATTTCCATCGTTGGTCCAGATTACGTTTCCACGTTTACGGTTTAGAATCTTGTTCCCTGACTGACCCATCACATTGGTTGACAATTCAAAGTTATCGTATTGAATTCCTAAATTGAAACCATACATCACCGTAGGAAAATAGGAACCTAGAACTATCCTGTCGCTATCATCTATTTTGCCATCTTTGTTTTGATCCTTATATTTGAAATCACCCGGAACAAGGTTATTGGCAACAGCAATTGGATCGGCCGCAATTTCAGCCTGATTTTGGTAAACGCCGGCAACTTCTTGTCCGAAGAAAGCCAATAGTGGTTGACCTATAATCGAACGTTGGCGGAATTCTGCCTGACCACCATCAATATATGGTTGTCCGTACAGACTCCGGACTTCGTTTTTAAGCGTGGAAATGTTCCCCCCTATGCTATAACTTAATTTATCAGATATTTTATCATTCCAGGTTAGTGCGAGTTCAAAACCAGAGTTCCTTATTACCCCCACATTCTTTAATACACTGCCGCCAACGGCAGGAATAGTCACATTAATTGCAGCATTCTTTGTATCGCGGATATAATAATCAGCATCTATATTTAACCTGTTCTTAAACAATTTGGCTGTAATACCTACGTTCTGTTCCTCGGTTACTTCCCATTTGAGCGATGAGAAAGTGCTTGATGTTGTTGTCCCGGAAACCAGTGCTCCGTTAATTGCAACAGTTACAGGTAAAGTAGTCGTAGCTCCATCGCTGGCCTGGATCTTGTCGTTACCTAATTTGCCCCAGCTGCCACGAAGTTTAAGGAAATCAATTATACTATTCCCTTTCAAAAACCCTTCTTCCGAAAGAACCCAGCCTGCACCTACAGTTGGAAAATAACCCCATTTTTCCTGGTATTTGGAACTTCCATCAGCCCTCATTGTACCATATAGCAAATACTTTTCCTTATAGTTATAGGAAATTCGTCCGAAATAGGATAATCCGTACTGATGGGTACCATCGTCACCAACACCGGCCACTACAACTTTTCCTGACTGACTGATGTACCACGATTGTTGTTGGTCAACAGGGAAATTGAGCCCCTGTGCATTTAGCTTATTGTAAGCCTCATCACGGTATGAAGTTCCAGCCATTACGGTCAAATTGTGATCTCCAAAGCTGTTATTAAAGGTTAACACATTATCCCAGATTTGATCATAATAGGAGGTGGCAATCTTTTTTACTGAAGCATCAGGATTTTGAAAACTGTTCCCAATAAAATAAGGTAAATCAACATCACGTTCTTCCATTGAGGTAAACGCAGTATTGTAGGTTGATTTAAAGGAGAGTTTCTTGGGGATCAGATCAACATTCGCATAAAAACTAGCCAGTAATTTTCTGATTTTTAATTGTCCATTGCTGAAGGTAAGCGGGATAAATGGGTTTTGGCCACTTCGATAACCTAAATCCTGTGCATTGGCAAATTTTACTGGTTTCGCGTTTACGTTTGATTCATCATAAACCGGCATAATAGGAACGGCATAATAGGCCTGCTCCCATGCAGCAGACTGGGCATTATTTTTTAATGCGTTGCTGAAATTCAAATTGCCGCCGATTGTCAACCAATCTTTAGCTTTTAAATCAAGTTTTGCGCTCATATTCATTCGGGTATAATCATTTTTCATATTCAGGATACCCTCCTGAGAAAAATAATTCGTACCAACATAATAGGAAGATTTCTCGTTTCCTCCTGATACATCAAGACTATGATTCTGTATCGCCGCAGGGCGTAGAACTTCTTTATACCAATCTGTATTTACATCCGGAACATTTGGGTTGATCCTGCTCCTGCCATACCGTTGCATCGCATTTAAAATAAAAGAGGCATCAGCTGCCGAACCCGATTCGTTGGCCATGTTTGTGAATTGCTCTGCATTAGCCATTTTCAAAACATTTTGTGCCACCTGCGTACCATAGTAACCATTATAATTAATTTCGGTTTTTTTGTTAAAACCACCCGATTTGGTTTCGATCAATACCACGCCGTTAGCTGCTCGTACCCCATAAATTGCAGCCGCCGAGGCATCTTTCAAAACTGAAATAGAGGCAATATCCGAGGTGTTCAAAAAGTCGATATTGCTAAAAAACATCCCATCAACAACATATAATGGGGATTCATTATCTGCCCCAGGATAGGAACCAATACCGCGAACCCGGATGGTAGGTGAATCACCTGGCACTCCAGTACTTATAACCTGAAGTCCGGCCACTTTCCCTTGTAAAGCCTGCATAGCTTGTCCGGTTGGAGATTTAACAAGTTCTGCAGTTTTAATTGTTGTAATTGATGAAGTAAGGTCTTTTACTTTTTGGGTTCCATAACCTACAACAACAACTTCACCTAAACCAACCACATTTTCCTCAAGTTTAACATTGATGGTAGTGCGGTTATTCACTGGAACTTCCTGACTTTTATAACCGACAAAACTAAAAATCAGTGTCGCCTGATTTGAGGCTTGAATAGTGTAATTACCATTCACATCGGTAACAATTCCTATAGTTGTCCCTTTAATAGAGACTGAAACCCCAGGTAAGCCACCTGCGTTATCAGAAACCTTTCCCGATATCTTTACTCCCGGTTGGGCATAAAGTAAGGAGACTGATAAAAAGAGAGTCAACAGAAAGATTAGTCTTTTCATACGTTAAATTTTTAAAATATTTGTAACGAAGATATAATGCCGACTTCCAGAAAAAAAGAAAACAGCTACACTTCTGACACACCATGTGGTTGCAAAGAGATTTTATAACACATCATTAATACATCATCTGGCACGTAATAATTTTATATATCTATTATTCAAACAGATATAAATGTGTACATTTGATATTTATTATTTGCTATTAAGGGCATATAGTACTAAAAGTGAGCTTTTTTTTTCATAAATTGCCAAAATAATGATCCAAATGGCTAAAGCATGCTCATTTGTTTGAAATTTAAAATCTTATTAAAAAGAGAAATAGATTAAATAAATGTTAATTTTTTATTTTATGAGTCTTTATGATCAAATTATTCGGAAAATCAGAATTGGCATATTTCAATATCCTGCATTGGTTTTTCTATTGATGATGTTCTCTAATCAATTTACGCATGCCTTAGGAAATGAAAATCCAATCGTTAAAAATTTTTCAAAAACAGATTACAGTGCCGACAATCAAAACTGGTCAGTTGCAGAAGATAATGAGGGGATTATGTACTTTGCAAATAATAAAGGTTTGCTCGAATTTGATGGGATTTCATGGAAACTGTACCCTTCACCAAATGGAAATATTATTCGTTGTGTTGCCATCGACCAAAACAACAGGATCTATACAAGCGGATACCGTGAACTTGGGTACTGGGAGCGAAACGCAGAGGGATCGCTAAAATATGTTTCGCTAACGTTGCTTGCAGATAAATACTTCATCCCCAATGTTGAGTTTTGGAATATTATTCCGGTCGGCAACAAAGTTTATTTCCATTCTTTTATGCAGATTCTGGTTTGGGAAAGTGGCCACATCGATCCAATACAGTTACCCTCCTTCTCAAATTCAATGTTTCTTGTCGATGGAAAAATCGTCATAGACCTTTCAGATGGCCTATATACAATTGACAATAAAATACTAAAACCATTTATAACGGGTTCGTTTTTCAATCAGAAGCAAATAAGATTTGTCTTTCGGGATGAACCAAAAAAAATAATAATTGGAACCGCCTCCGAAGGAATATTTATTTATGACGGTCTCCGTTTCACACTTCTAAATCCGCAATGGAACGACTATTTTGTCAAAAATAAAGTGAACAGGGCTTCTCGATCTGTCAGCGGCGATCTTGTGATTGGAACAATACTAGACGGGATTATCGCTTTTGATAAAACAGGACAAATACTTTTTAAACTCAATACCCAAAATGGACTGCAAAACAATACAGTTCTGGGCATTGCAATCGATAAAAATCAGAATATCTGGCAAGCACTCGACCGTGGAATTGATTTTACTACTTTCCGGGGTAAAAGTTCCTATACCTTACATCCGGTGCGTGATGTCGGAGCAGTGTATTCTGCCGCAATTTACAATAACAACTTATACCTGGGAACCAATCAGGGTCTTTTCTACAAAAAGATGTCAGATCCCGGTGAAAATTTTATACTGATGCCTCAAACGCAGGGGCAGGTCTGGAATTGCAAGATTTTTAATGGAAAACTGTTTGTTGGTCATAACAATGGAACATTTGAAGTTTCCGAAATTGGATTAAAGAAAATTTCGAATGTCAATGGCGCATTCGCAATAACGCCAGACCCCAAAATGCCAGGGTTCCTTCTTCAATCGACTTATTCAGATATTGTTGCCATCGATTTTTCGGGGAGTGAGCCTCATTGGTCAAGGAACCTAAAGAATTTCAATGACCTGATTCAATACATTGAAGTCGATTTTTACGGTAATATTTGGGCTGGTCATATGCATCGCGGAATATACCGTCTTAAACTCTCTGATAGCAGGGACGAAGTCACGAAATCAGTCTATTACGGCGAAAGTTCTCCATTTGGGAAAGATTATGGAATCCATCCGTTTAAAATTGAAGACCGGATGGTTTTCACGAACAGTGAAAAACTATTCACTTTCGACGAGTTGAAAGATTCAATTGTTGAATACAAAGATTTAAATAGCCAGTTACGCCTTTTCGCAGGTGCTCACCGCATCTTTGCAGCTCCAAATCATCATTACTGGTTTATAACGAAAGAATCAATTGCACTTTTCGAAATAAAAGACAACATAGCCAGGTTGATCAAGGTATATCCCGTTTCACTTTTCTCTCATCAATTAATTGAGAACTTTGAAAATATCATTCCATTATCGGAACAAGAAGCAATTCTTTGCCTGGAGAACGGATATGCCATTTTAAACGCAAGCCAGCCTGAAAGTGAATCGCAGATTAAGGATAAGAATCTGGTATTAAGGTATTTCATAACAGCCGATAGACGTGGAAATACCGACACTCTCCCATCTAACCGTTCATCCTATAAGTTAAGTTACAATCGCAACAATGCCCAGTTAAAGTTTTCATTTCCATTATTTACCACAGATAAAATTTCATTTCAGGCAAATCTTGAAGGTATCGATCCAACATGGAGAAACAGCGTTTCTGTACCGGTCTTCAGATTTGAAAGGCTTCCCGAAGGAACTTACACACTCCGGGTAAAAGCAACAGATCTTTGGGGTGCAGAAAGCAAAATTTTGGAAATCAAAATATTAATCTTGCCTCCATGGTATCTTACCATATGGGCAAAGATCGGATATGCGCTTGTCGTTGTTTTCCTGCTTTTACTATTCCAAAAACGGATAATCAATCAGACACGCCGTAAGGAACAGCGAAAAAGAGATGAGAAAGAGAAGGAATTGATTCGTCTGCGAAACGAAAAGTTGCAGGATGAGATCTCTTTTAAAAGCCAGGAACTTGCAAATTCAACCATGCTGATTATTAAAAAAAATGAATTCCTACTCGATTTAAAGCGCGTTTTAAAAACGCAAAAGAACCAGTTGGAATCACGTTTTCCGGATAAATATTATTTCGACCTTGTAAAAAAAATCGATGATAATATTGCCAGCCACGACGACTGGAAAACATTTGATACAAACTTTGAAAGAGCGCACGAAGAATTTATAAAAAAACTAAAAGCCGGTTATCCAAAACTTACCCCCAGTGATCTTAGGTTGTGTGCTTACCTTAGGATGAACCTATCATCCAAAGAAATTGCGCCTCTTTTGGGAATATCTGTGCGGGGTCTGGAAAATCATCGGTATCGTTTACGCAAGAAAATGGGGCTGGACGTTGATGTTAACCTTAGTGAGTTTATGATGAACAGAAATTAAATGAAAAAGCAAGAACCGAATGAAACTATATAATTTAGACCTGTAAATTCAAAAAAAAAACCAATATCTTTGTAAACTAAATCTAACATATATGAAAAACAGAAGCTTTTTAAACGTTGCCTTAATTGTTATTGCAGTTCTTGCAATTTTAGCTGTTTGCGCTGTGTCTGTTGTTATCAGTACTTCACCAGGATCTCCATATGATGCAGGGTTAGCCTTTGGCAAAATGATACGGCCCTACCTGGTCGGATTGGGCTTTGTCTTTTTCATCTTAATTTTAATCAGGCTGGTTAAGAAATACTCTTAAGTCATTAAATATGTGAGGATATCCTACAAAGTGTCTCCTTATCTGAAAGAGGTGAATATGGACGATTTTCACTTACACTTCCTTTCATTGGACATAACTAAAGTTGGACATTTGATGAATTGCAAAATAACAAAAGGAACAGTTTCTGTTGCCTTCATTCGAAACTTCACTTTACAACTCCCAGATAATTTATATTTCAAAACAACTACTTTCGCCAATAAAAAATCAGAGTTGCTTAAAATAGAAGGTGATGGTAAATGAATTTAAAAAGGGATCCCAATTTTGGAAATCCCTTTTTCGATTCAACTATATTTTTATGCTAAAACAACTTAAATTTTATAATATTGTTCCCAACCTTTATGGGGAGGAAGTCCAACCAATAGATCATTCGCAAATTTATTGTTTGTGATGTTCTTGCTCTCCCTGTCGTACAGAAGCTTCGTATTCAGCTTTTGCGCCATCACTCCCAACGAGAAAATCTGGCTCAAAGGACCTGCAATCTCGAAAGGTGAGCGGGTTTTCTCTTCTCCTTTACATGCTTTAAGGAAGTTGGCATAATGATTCGAAGGACTCTTCGGAACTTCGGGAAGTTTTGACGCCATCTCTTTGGCTTTTTCCTCTGGAATAATAGATAAAGTGCTGCCATGCGAACCACCTTTAAAGGTAAGTTCCTTGCTATAAATAATCTTACCAGGATTCAATTTAGCGGGCTGTATCTTTCCAACACTTGTCGGTGGTATATTTGGATCAAGATCAGAAACGCCATAGCCTTCGGGGACCTGTGGAATATTATTGACCCCATCGTACCAGGTGATATCAAGTGGTGGCATTTTACCCCTTTCAGGAAACCGGAATAATATAGTAGATGACATCGGATAGAAAAATGGATTATGACCCTCTGCTTTCAGCATATTAATTTCGTAAGGAAGACCCAGATTCAGAAACTGGTGAGCTGTATCAATGATATGCGCACCCCAATCGCCTAAAGCACCTAAACCAAAATCGAACCAGCAACGCCATTGTCCATTCACAAAATCTTTGTTATAATCGTGCTTCTGTACTACACCCAACCAGAGATCCCAATCGAGTGTTCCAGGAACTGGTTCTGCAGGCGGGAAATTTTTAATATTGGTATCCCAGCCATGCCACCTACGCGGAGAGTTCATATGAGCGGTAATAGCTGTAACATCCTTTATAATACCAGCTTCGGTCCATGCTTTAAACTGGAAATAGTTCGCTTCGGAATGCCCTTGATTTCCCATCTGAGTAACCACTTTCGGATACTTTTGGGCAGCCTTCATCATCAATTCAATTTCATTGAAAGTGCGTGCCATTGGTTTCTCCACATAAACATGTATGCCCAAACCCATTGCCATCATTACAATTGGGAAATGCGAATGATCGGGTACGCCAACGGAAACTGCTTCAATTTGACTTCCCATTTTATCGAACATCATTCTGAAATCCTGAAAACGAGGGACATCTGGGAATTTTTCGAGTACTTTCAAAGTTTGTGGTGCCCCCATATCGACATCACAAAATGCCACAATATTTGCCAAACCGGTATTAAACAGCGACATAACATCCGACCCACCTTGGTTCCCTATCCCAATACAGGCAAGATTAACCCTTTCACCAGCGTTTGCCAGACCCGATGCAGGAGCATTCTTAACCGATGCTTTTGTCCAGATAGTGGGCAATGCAGTTGCAGCCGAAAGTAAAAGGGCATTCTTCAAAAACGACCGACGCGAATTTTCATTTGAATTCATTTGTAAATTTATTTAAATGTGAAATCTGTAAACTCAAAAAGTGCGAAGATATATCAGTCAGAATTATCAATTCGATCCGTAAAAGTAGTCAAACAACGAAATATATTTGCAAATTTAAATCACGATTAAACTTTAAGCAATTGCCAGGATAAAATTCCGCATTTGAATTTCCTTTTACTTTTACCATACTTTCTTTATAGATTACGTAAGCTTTATATAGGTTTTCTATAATGTTTCTGTAATATTCATTACAGAAACATTACACAAATATTACAGAAACATTACACAAAGCACGAAGTTGGTAATGGGAAAATATATTTTAAGCAATGTGTGAATTCCTCGCCTGGTAAGACGAGATAAAAATTAATATTCGGTTGGCTCATGTGCTAATAACTTAACAAACAATGGATTATAAACCGATCCATTAAAGTTAAGGGTGCTTTCATATAAAACTACACTATTAATACCTACAGGTCCAAAGGAATAGCGCTGGTTTTGAGACAAAAAAGATTCGAAAGATGCATTATGTTGAAGGTTTTTAATACGAGCCACAGTCAAATGTGGCTTTAGTGGTTTGTAGTCGAAAGCAAATCTATTCTGCTGGAGTAAATCACCCATTCGGGTATAAGCAGTAAGCAGAAGCGCAATGTTATCCAGACCAAGCCATAAAACCTTTGGATCACGTTTGCGCAGAAATACTCCTGCTCCAGTGACCAAAGTATTAAAAAAGGGAACGGAATAGAAGGATTCTTCTATTATTTGTTGCAATAATGTAATTGCAGACTTCGGTTGATTACCCAGAAAAAAAAGGGTGATATGCCAGTTTTCAGGATTCACCCAATTCAATTGATCGTTTTTTAAAAGTTGGTCGGTTTTCCATGATTTTACCGATTGTACAACGATTTCAGATACAATCGGAATACCAATAAAAAGTCTTTTCATCATAATCGGATTGAAATTGATGCGAATGAAATTCTCTTAATCGAGACACTAAGTTACAAAATTTTGCACGATGGATATAAGTCTTGTTTGAAAACAATAGTTAATTTCACGCGGTTTAAATTTCAATAATTCAAACTTACTAAATTTTACTTACTAAATTGATCTGCAAATGACAAGACGAATTATCGGTATCAAGGAGAAACTACCCTTATTGGAGAGTTTGCCTCTCAGTTTCCAACACCTGACAGCTATGTTTGGGGCCACAATCCTTGTCCCGATCTTATTGGGCATAGATCCCGCTATAGCGCTGTTAATGAATGGCATTGGCACTTTATTATATTCATGGATTACCAAAGGTGGTATTCCTGCCTATTTGGGTTCCAGCTTTGCATTTATTGCACCTTCCTTATTGATTATTAGCTCATACAGCGGATTCAGCCATGCCCAATCGGGTTTTATATTTTTTGGATTATTTTTCATTCTGATCTCCTTTGTCGTTAAATATTGGGGTATCAAATGGATCGATATAGTGATGCCTCCTGCAGTAATGGGAGCTGTTGTTGCAATTATTGGATTGGAACTTGCACCGGTCGCAGCTCAACAAGCAGGCCTTGCTCCATGGCCAACAGCGGTTGGGCAGGTAGTTGCTCCTTTTATTGTAGCACCTAATGTTGTTCTAATATCAATGTTCACTTTATGTGTCGGCATTATTGGTTCAGTAATGTTCCGTGGTTTTATGCAGGTGATCCCTATTCTTATAGCTGTTGTGGCAGGGTATTTCTTTGCACTTGCAATGGGAATGGTCGACACTGCCACAATAAGTAAGGCTGCATGGTTTGCCATACCTAAATTTCAAGCACCTGTTTTCGATCTAAGTGCGATCGTTATAATCGCGCCAGCTTGTATTGTGGTTTTGGCCGAACATATCAGTCACTTGATCGTCACCGGAAAAATTACAGGTACTAACCTCATGAAAGACCCTGGATTGCACCGTTCTTTACTTGGTGATGGTCTTAGTAATGTTTTATCCGGATTTGCCGGTTCACCTCCAAATACAACTTACGGCGAAAATATTGGAGTAATGGCTATTACGCGTGTCTACTCAGTTTGGATCATTCGTGGTGCAGCTATACTTGCAATTGCATTTTCATGTGTAGGTAAAATTTCAGCTGCCATCTCTACTATTCCTTCGCCAGTTATGGGTGGAATCACAATGTTGCTTTATGGTGTAATAGCTGTTCAGGGTTTTAGAATGTTTGTTGAGCAGAAAGTTGATTTCAGCAAAAACAGTAATATGGTACTAGGAGCAGTCACATTTGTAGTTGGAGTAAGTGGCGCCAGTATCAGCATCGGTTCTGTACAATTGAAAGGAATGGCATTTGCAGCTATCACTGGTGTTGTTTTATCCCTCCTTTTCTACCTGTTCACCAAAATGAGATTGATGAATAAGGATGTTTAGGTAACAAAAAAACCTTCGAGCGGTATTAATTGCTCGAAGGTTTTTTTGTTTTTAAATACATACTTATTCAAAACTACCCTTCGAGGGTTTATAACCGCTCGAATGGTGGTCAATGTTCTTAAGCTTATAACTGATAAGTATTTATTCCGGAAGTTGCAACTGTGCGATCAACCTTTTTTACAAGACCCTGCAAAACTTGTCCGGGACCAACTTCCGTAAATGAGGTACAACCATCAGCAATCATGTTTTTCACTGTTTGTGTCCAACGGACAGGAGCAGTTAGTTGGGCAATAAGATTTTTCTTAATATTATCAGGATCAGAAACGGGACCTGCGGTTACATTCTGGTATACCGGACATACAGGCGTACTGAAATGCGTTGAGTTTATGGCCTTAGCCAGTTCGGCACGGGCAGGTTCCATTAGAGGAGAATGAAATGCTCCACCAACACTTAATTTTATAGCCCTTTTGGCTCCAGCTTCAGTTAATTTAGCGCAAGCCAGGTCAATTCCCTTAAACGAGCCGGAAATCACAAGCTGACCAGGGCAATTATAATTTGCGGCGACAACAATTTCATCGATTTCACCGCATACTTTTTCAACGATCTCGTCATCAAGGCCTACTATTGCAGCCATGGTTGAAGGCTCAGCTTCGCAAGCTTTTTGCATGGCTTGCGCGCGTTTCGAAACAAGCAAAAGCCCATCTTCAAATGTCAGGGCTCCGTTGGCTACAAGTGCAGAGAATTCACCTAAAGAATGTCCGGCTACCATTTCGGGTTTAAAACTATCACCCAAAGTTTTAGCAAGCAAAACGGAATGGAGGAATATTGCAGGTTGAGTCACATTTGTCTGCCTAAGATCCTCATCGGTGCCACTAAACATGAGATCGGTAATGCGAAAACCAAGTAGCTCATTGGCTTTTTCAAATAACTCATGTGCCATGGGCGAATTGTCGTACAAATCTTTACCCATCCCAACAAATTGGGCTCCCTGCCCCGGAAAAACATATGCCTTCATAATTTTATTTTGTAAAATTTCGATTGCAAATATAATAAATGTCACATCCAAAATAAAATGATGAAATGATTACGCCTAAAAATCAGGACAAATCTGAACTGATCAGTCGAATAAACTCCTGACGGGTAGCTTCTTTCTGAAAAGCACCAGTAAAATCAGAAGTAGTAGTTACTGAATTTTGCTTTTCGATTCCCCTCATACTCATGCACATATGCTTTGCCTCAATAACTACAGCCACTCCAAGCGGATTCAACGTATTTTGAATGCATTCCTTAATTTGTGTTGTTAGCCTTTCCTGAACCTGCAATCGTCTCGAAAACGCTTCCACAACACGGGCTATCTTACTCAAACCAGTGATGTACCCATTTGGAATATAAGCCACGTAGGCCTTACCGAAAAATGGAAGCATATGATGTTCACATAGGGAATAAAGCTCAATATCCTTTACAATAACCATTTGGCGATAATCTTCCTTGAACTTGGCCGATTTCAATATTTCTTCAGGATCCATATTATATCCCTGAGTCAAAAACTGCATCGCTTTGGATATTCTAACTGGAGATTTAATCAAGCCTTCTCGTTCTGTATCTTCACCCAGCAATTTCAATATTTCGAGATAATGACCGGCCATTTTCAACACATTCTCTTCATGATAAACTTCAACCTTACTGTAACCTTCATTATCTCGACTGTTCAAGGAAAACTTCATATTTTAAATATTTGACTAATTAATTTTAACAACTAAATCCTCTTAAAGTTTACGTTCAAAGCTTTGGTTAAAACCTAAATATTATGCAAAAAAGTGTTTAACAAAAAATCGAATTGAAAACTTTGTAATGACTACAAATAGTCTCAAAACTGCTGAAAACAAGGAAATTTTCAACTCTAAAAAAATATTTTCCTATTTTGATGTACAAATGAACGACTTTTTTTAACCTTTTTTAAAAAAAGGAGTATGAATGTATGTAAAACAATTAGATTGTTGAGCGTATCGTTATAATATTATTGCATTAAATCATTTATTCAATTCATTGCTGATGAGAATCCTTTTTGTAGGCGCAACATGCTTTGAACTATATCAGTTTTTCGAGAACCTAAAAGAGTCGCCAGGTAATAAGGGTCCAGTTTTCCATTACAGCTGGCATAATCTCGACATTGATTTGATAATTACAGGATTGGGAACAACCTTTACAACTTATTTTCTTACAAAGGCGCTCAATCTTTGTAGATACGATCTTGTCATAAATGCCGGAATTGCCGGAAGTTTCAGAGATGAAATCTCAATCGGAACTGTTGTGAATGTTAAGAGTGAACAATTCTGCGATTTTGGCATAGAGGAACCAGGTTATATCAAGACTGTTTTTGATGCCGGGTTTGTTGATTCAGATGAGTTTCCGTTTCAAAGTGGTAAACTAATGAATCCGTATTGGCATAAAAATATTGAATTGCCATCTGTTAAAGGAGTTACAAGCAACATCAGTCATGGTTTATTTGAAAGTATTGCCAGAATAAAAAGAGAATTTGATCCTGATATCGAATCAATGGAAGGTGCTGCAGTATTTTATGTTTGTCTTTTAGAAAAGGTCCCTTTTCTTGAAATCAGGGCAATCTCCAATTACGTTGATATTCGAGACACCGATAAATGGGATATTCCAACGGCAACAGAAAACCTTACCAACGAAATTTTCAGATTTCTGCGGAAAATCGCGGTTGTAAGGCAACTCTCCTAATGGAATAATCAATATTCTTGAAATAATTCAATTTTAGCTCATGCATCTGACTCTTGGATTTTCGACTTGTCCCAATGACACATACATTTTTGATGCCATAGTTAATGGCCGAATTGACACGGAGGGAATTGAATTCGAACTTATGATTGCAGATATTGAAGAGCTAAACCGGCATGCGTTTTCCGGGGAGATTGATATTACCAGGATTAGTTACCATGCATATGCTTATATTGCTGATTCCTATTTGATTCTGAATGCTGGTAGTACAATTGGTTTTCAAAACGGACCAATACTTATTAGCAAGAATAGGGTATACATAGATGAAATAAAGAATCTGAAAATTGCCATTCCAGGAAAACATACAACTGCAAATCTTTTGCTGAACATTGCTTTTCCAGAACACAAGAACAAAAAGGAATACCACTTTTCTGAAATAGAGGAAGTAGTTTTATCAGGCGAAATGGATGCCGGATTGATTATTCATGAAAACAGGTTTACCTACCTGCAGAAAGGATTGAAAAAAGTGATTGATCTTGGAGCCTTTTGGGAATCAAAAAGTGGAATGGCCTTTCCATTGGGAGGAATTGTCGTCAACAGAAAATTTCCTACTGAAATACAGCATAAAATTGACCGGATCATGAAACGGAGCGTTGAATTTGCAATCGAAAATCCCAAAGTATCCCACCTTGCGAAACAATATGCACAGGAAATGGGCGATATGGTTATGGAAAAGCATATCAACCTGTATGTAAATGAATTCATGCAAAACCTTGGGGTTGATGGGCGAAAAGCAATAGAAACACTTTTTCGCGAAGCAACTTTACTTGGAGTGATTCCCAAAATAAGGGAAGATATTTTTGTCAATCATTAGATTGAACGAAATTCTATTCTAGTACGACCTTAAACTCTTTATCAAACAGCAACTTACCATCACGCTTTGATCCATCGGAATTAGAAAATCCTACTATTTTATTCGTTTTCCCTTTCAGGATCAGTTGCTCCAATTGACTGTCTGATAATTCTTTGCCCATATATACAAAAGGAACGCGTAACTGACAACCATTTCTGAACTCCGCACATCCCCAGGCCGTTTTACCTTTTATAATCAAGCCTTTTTTACATCGCGGGCAACGGAGTTCTTCGGAAACTTTTGGCTCAAAAGAGAGAATCATACTACTGTTTAATAATAAGTTACCCAAAATTGATTTTCCGTCAGATTCTGTCATTTTAATTTCGCTGCTCTTGCCCCTCCGGCACAATGCCTTGATATTAGTCTCACTTAGCTTTTTACCGGAATAATCAAAAGGAAGTCTGAAATCGCATCCATTGCGATATGCAGTGCAGCCCCACGCTTGTTTTCCCTGTATCACCTCCCCTTTTTTGCATTTTGGACAAATAATTTTCTCTTTCACTTCTGAAGGAGTTTTGATTTTAATCTCCTTTTCCGTTTTTTTGACAATGACATCAGGTGCCTTTTCTTCTGATGTAGCAAATGTAATTGTCTTTCTATTTGATAATTTCACCTGGTTCACAATTTCTGTCACCATCTCTTTCAATTCTATCATAAAGGAAGAAATCTCATATTTACCTACCTCAATCTCACGAAGCTTTTTTTCCCAAATACCGGTAAGCTCTGCAGATTTGAGCAATTCATTTTCGATGGTTTGGATCAACTCAATACCGGTAGGATTGGCAATAATTTTTTTCTTGTCTCGACGAATATATTTGCGTCTGAAAAGGGTTTCGATGATATTGGCTCTTGTGGAAGGGCGACCAATGCCATTCTGTTTAAGCAAATCACGAAGCTCTTCATCATCCACACTTTTACCTGCTGTTTCCATTGCGCGAAGCAGCGTTGCCTCGGTGTAGTGCTTTGGAGGTTGTGTCATCTTTTCAGCCATTTCAGGCTCATGAGGGCCATGTTCCCCTTTTTCGAATAGCGGGAAGATATTTTCGTCCGCTGATGCTTTACCTGCATCCTCTTTATAAACAATGCGCCAGCCAGGCTCAAGAATCTGTTTACCAGTAGCTTTAAACTCAACATGATTCACTTCACCTAAAACTGTAATATTGGCTACTTTGCAGTCGGGATAAAATACACTGATAAAACGTCGGGCGACCATATCGTACACTTTTCGCTCGTCGGGATTCAGCGAATTGGATAAAACCCCTGTTGGTATAATTGCATGGTGATCTGTAATCTTTTTATCATCAAATATTTTGGGCGATTTTTTGATCTTTGAAGCAAGTAATGGTGCTGTAAATTCCTGATAAGGAGTCAGCTTTTCCAGAATACCAGGCACTTTTGGATATATATCCTCCGAAAGATAGGTGGTATCCACACGCGGATAGGTCGTTAACTTCTTTTCGTATAAACTCTGAATCAATCGAAGCGTCTCCTCCGCAGTAAATCCAAATTTCCGGTTACAATCAACCTGTAAAGAAGTAAGATCAAAAAGCCGTAATGGAGCCTCGTTTCCAGTCTTTCTATCGTACGAAACAATGAAAAATTCATAACCAATGATCTCCGACAACTTTACCGCAGCTTCTTCCTGAGTTGCAAATCGGCCTGAAGACGCTCCAAATATAACCTCACGATATTTTGTTTTCAATTCCCAATAAGGCTCTGGTTTGAAATTATCGATCTCGAGTTGACGTGTCACTATAATCGAAAGCGTTGGCGTTTGCACACGTCCTATGGAAAGGACCTGCTTGTTTTGCCCGTATTTCAAAGTGTAAAGTCTTGTTGCATTCATCCCAAGCAGCCAGTCTCCAATAGCGCGGGCACTTCCGGCAGCATAAAGATTATCAAATTCATGGCCGTCATGCAAATGCTCGAAACCTTCTTTTATTGCCTCCTCTGTAAGCGATGAAATCCACAAACGTTTTAAAGGTTTAGTGTTTGCAGCTTTGGCAAGTACCCATCGCTGAATAAGTTCGCCTTCCTGGCCGGCATCACCGCAATTAATGACCTCATCAGCATTGTTAACGAGCCTTTCAATGATTCCAAACTGCTTCTTTACGCCATTATCGTTGATTAGCTTTATTCCGAACCGTTCGGGTAGCATAGGAAGTGCGCGTATATCCCATGACTTCCATTTATCCGTATAGTCATGCGGTTCCTTGAGTGTACAAAGATGTCCGAATGTCCAGGTCACCTGGTATCCGTTTCCTTCAAAATAGCCATCCATACGGCTTTTGGCCCCTATAATTGCGGCAATCTCCTTCGCCACACTTGGTTTTTCAGCAATGCAAACTCTCACTTTATCAATATCAATTCAAAGTTCAAAAGTAGTTCACTTTAGCGGGAATGGAAACCCGCTTTCAAAGTTTATCCCAAATGAGGCAAAGGCAGCAATTTAAATTTTCTATTTTTGCCAACTGAAATGAGAAAAGTCAACGAAATATACAAGAAGAATATCTACGGGGTAATTGCAACCCTCACTTTTCATATTATTGTTTTGATTATACTGCTCTCCTCAAATCTTAATTATGGTAAAAAGTATACTGAGGATGCCGTTGTTTTAGACTTTTCAATTCAGGAGATTAAACTTCCCGAGCCTGATAAAGAAAAAGTGCTAAAACCGGATATTACAACTTCAAGCCAGCAAATGCCAGGATCAAATCAATTGCAATCGAATCGTGCAGTGAATGATGCATCGAAAGGTGCCGGGAAGTCATCTTCAGGCTCTAATGACCCATTTTTCGATAAGGCATACAATAAAGAAATTGAGGCAGCTAAACAACTGGTAAATGATGTGAATAAAACCCTTGCGAAAAAAATTCCTAAGATCGGTGATGTAAAGATGCCGGAAGACAATACAGAAGGAAAAACCCGTGAAGAGGTCAAACAATCGAATTTCAAAGGGAAGTCGAACATTCACTATTTTTTGGAAAACAGGTTTCATGCAAGGCTGCCTATTCCGGTTTATTTAGCCGAAGGTGGCGGAGAAGTGATTGTAGATATCATTGTGGGACGCGACGGGCATGTACTAAGTGCAAATCCCCGTCCCAATTCAAAGATTGCAGATCTGACAATTCTGGCTTATGCCAAACAGGCAGCAGAAAAAACATGGTTCAACGAAGATGCTTCAGCGCCAGAGAAACAAAAAGGGACAATTACCTACCAATTTGTTGCACAGTAGTATAATTGTCTCTTACCAAGATATTCAAACACAAGTGTTAATTTCAAATAAAATTGCGAAAGTGTTTCATAAATTGTACGCGTTCCCAGGCTGCCGGATTGCCGCTGTTCTCCTGACTTAAACGCCCCCTAAATTCATTAATATCATTAAATTCGTGTGCCGTCATCCATTTCGACAGATCATCCGTCATTTTACGAATATGCGATGTTTCATTAACATATAACGTTGAAACAATTTGACAGGCATGAGCTCCAGCTAACAATAATTTTATTAGACCGGCACCATCGTGAACACCTGTCGAAGCAGCAATATCGCAATTAACTCTGCCAGAAGCAATTGATATCCAACGAAGAGTATTCCCCAAATCGGAAGGAGAACTAAGTACAAATCCAGATGAAATAACAAGGTGATTAATATCAATATCGGGCATCCAGGATCTGTTAAAAAGAACAATGCCTTCAACTCCGGCCTGTTCGATGTATTCTACAAAGCGAATTAGATTCGATTGAAACGCGCTGATTTTCAAAGACACAGGAATCCTGATTATTCCTTTTACTTTAGAGATAATATCCAGCGTTGCTTCCAATATTTCCTTCTCTCCCCGCTTGTTGTCGGATGGCAGAAAAAACAGGTTTAGCTCAAGTGCATCAGCCCCGGCTTTTTCGATCTCCTTTGCAAAATAGGTCCATTTTTGTGAACTCACGCAATTGATACTGGCTATTACCGGAATCTCAACAGCTTTTTTTGCATCAGCGATGAGTGCCAGGTAATTTATTAAAAGATCCTCTTTGACAATCGTTTCCATATAATCCATAGACTCAGGAAAGATAAAATTTCTATTCGTCATGGAATTAATTGTTTCTTCCATCTCCATGATAATCTCTTCCTCGAACAACGATTTAAGCACAACTGCAGCAGCTCCCATATCTTCGAGATTTTTAATCTTTTCAACAGAATCGGTGAGTGAGCTACTTCCAACAATAATCGGGTTTTTAAGTTGAAGTCCTAAATAGCTTGTAGATAAATCTGGCATTTTCGTTAAGTTTTATATTAAAAAAATTGTTACAATCAGAATTTGACCGAATGGCCGACACCCCAAACTTTCCGGACAAAAACGAAACAGACAACGTATCTATTCCTCATTTTATTTTTGCAATGCTAATTTTTAGACACTTAAACATGCTACTATAACCATGATTGCATCCCATCGGTTTTTTCTAAAGGGTTTAATGCTATTAACATTTGTAAAAGTGAAATTGTTTCAATTGTTATTTTTTGTGAAATAAATTAGTCTCGTTTGATAATAAAACTATATTTGAATCTTAATTTAGAATAAATCCAAATGATATGACAGTAAAAACATATATAATAGAAGGGATGACCTGCAAAAACTGCAAGGCTCATGTTGAAAAAGGTATCAAAAACATCACTGGAGTTGATGATGTGATTGCCGATCTACTGAATGGACAAGTGAGAGTTTCGGGAATCGAATTCGATGATTTAAAAGTAAAACATTCGGTTGAAGAATCGGGATATGTTTTTAAAGGTGAGGCCAATAACTCAGCCTTAAGTTCTGATATCTGGTTTAGTTAAACATGTTAATAATGTTTCATCTGTATATAATTGTTTTTTAAAGGTCAGATGGAATAGCCATCCGTCAGCCGACGGATTCATTTCGGTTTGTGATTTATCGACCATGGCTATTTCATGCGTTTATAATTTGATTTTTAATGGTCAGATGTAAATAGCCATGATAAAATATTTATTTCTATATGTCATTTTCAAATCATGATAATTTCATGATTCTATTTATTATAGGATAATCTGGATTATTCTGTTTCACATTTTAAATACTGTATATGAGTCCCGATCCTGATCTTTTAATTCAGCTGACACAAACACAAATGCCATTCGGAAAATACAAGGGAACGCTCTTGTGCGATCTTCCGGTTTCATACCTTGAGTGGTTCGAGCAGAAAGGTTTTCCGGCAGGCAAGCTGGGAATTCAATTGCAAACCATTTATGAGATTAAGCTGAACGGACTTGAATATTTACTTGTTCCACTCAGAAAAAGCCGTACTATCCGATGACAACAGCATCATTGTCCGAGTTAAGAAGAGCACTGAAAAATGTCCCTTCGGGCGATCTGCCTGATCTTTGTATCAGGTTGGCAAGGTATAAGAAAGAGAATAAGGAACTCCTCTCCTATTTGCTTTTCGAAGTTGATGATGAACCTGAATATATCAAAGGTGTAAAAGCTGAGATTGACCAGCACTTCCGAGAATTAACCCGGTTAACCCCATATATGACTAAGAAAGGCGTTCGAAAAGCACTCTCTTTCACCAATCAGAAAATCAGGTATTCAGGACAGAAACGAACAGAAGTGGAGCTACTGATCTATTTCTGCAGGAAATTCAAAAAGGAGATTTCTTTTCGCAATAACCTCACGCTTAAAAATATCAATATACGTCTGATACTGCGCATCAAAAAAACGCTTGCCATGCTTCACGAAGATCTGCAATTTGATTTCGCAGAAGAGGTAAAATCTTTGGAATAAAGAATTGATGGTTAATGGTTAATAAAACAAAGCTCTCAAAAGTTCATGTTGGTAAATTTTGTAAACTGCATTCAAATGGATGTTGTAAAGAGCAGCTGGTTTTTGGAAACTTGAAGTTGGTATGAAATGGCTATCTATCTGACATTAATCCTATAAAAAAATTTATATCTGATTTTCTTAGTAAGAGGGTCGGCCAGTTGCCTGGCACTAATAGCAAATAGCAAACATTACAGAATCCAGATTACCTAACCCTTATTTCCGCTCATTTTCTTTCTTCAACGTATCGAGATAAAGCTGTTCTACTTTGGCTCTCGCCCACGGTGTTTTGCGTAAGAACTTCAGGCTTGACTGGATGCTCGGATTGCTGATGAAACAATTAACCCGAATCCGTTGTCCAAGCAATTCCCACCCAAAACGGTCAACAAGGTGATTGAGAATCACCTCGAGCGTAATGCCATGGAGCGGATTGTTTTTCTGTTCAGTAGTCATAACCTTTGATGGAGCGGATTAAAATTTAAATTTCGGAGGTTTGACAATTGCAACGGGTTGCTTCTTTTGCTTTCCAAATTTCGGATTTCTTGTTCCGGGTCCCCCCAGGTTTATCTTTTTGTTCTTCTCTTTCTTCTCATGAAAAGCTCCTTGTGAATCTTTAATCGTGGAAGCCTTGTGATAGTTCTTGTCAAAAAGATTCGTTGGACTCTCTTCTTCCGTATAAACGGTAGAGATTGAAAGGTTGGCAGGTAACCGTTCAACCGGAATAAGCCTGTTCATCAAAGCCTCAGCTTCGAGCTGATAAGCCTTTTCCTTTTCTGTTACGAACGAAATAGCGACACCCTCTTTTTCTGCTCTTCCTGTACGCCCCATGCGGTTGATGTAATCACCAGCGGTCTCTGCCATCTCAAAATTAATCACATGCGTCACATCGTTGATATCGAGACCACGTGCAATCAAATCGGTGGTTACCAGTACGCGGTAAATCCCTTCCTCAAAATGTTTTAATGCATTGATCCTGAAATTCTGCGATTTATTTGAATGGAGAACACCTATCTGTCCGGGGAATTTGGCATTGATCGTCTCGAACAACCGGTCGGCTGTTTTCTTTTTGCTTACAAAAACCAAGACTCTGCTAAAATCTTTATTTTCATTCAATAAAAGTTCCAGTAGATTTACCTTGGTGTGATAATTTGGAACGTGGTAAACCGATTGAATGATTTTTTCGATCGGTGCGCCGTGTTCTGCAACTTCAATTTTGGTTGTATTCGAGAAGAAATCGGAAATCAATTTTCCCACCTCTTCGGTAAGCGTGGCCGAGAACATGAGATTCTGTCTTTTAGCAGGAATAATCTCCATCAAGCTGATGAGTTGTGGCCTGAATCCGAGATTGAGCATCTCGTCCACTTCGTCGATCACTAGTTTTTGAATCGACTTCAACCGCAGAATGCCTGTCATAGATAAATCTACCAATCGTCCCGGAGTAGCTACCAGTATATCAAGCCCATCGAATAAAAGTTGTTTCTGATTATTGATATTAGTACCACCATAAACACCCACAACCCGTAAAGTCATGTAAGTGGTCAGTTTACGTATCTCTTCTACTACCTGGATTACCAATTCACGCGTTGGTACAAGGATCAGAATCCGTGGATCTTTCTGGTTTGAATAGGTGAGTTGTCGTAAAATGGGAAGCAAATAGGCAAGTGTTTTACCTGTTCCTGTCTGTGCAATCCCAATCACATCTTTCCCTGACATCACTACCGGGAAAGCCTTTTCCTGAATTGGAGTTGGACTTACAAACTCCTGATCAGCCAAAGCCTTTAGCAATGAACTACTTAAATTTAATTCTTCAAAAATCACCTTTGTGCGCTATTAATTTGCAGCAAAGGTACACCGAATCCGCCATATGACCGCAATCGTATCGGTTATTATCACAATCAGTCAAAAGGTTAATGTGAAAAGGTTAAAGGTTAAAGCAATTGCAGGATTTTAACCCTTCCCCTTTATCCTTTCACCTTAACCTTTGCCACTTTAACCTTTAGCCTTTGTTATTACCGCTTACCCTCACGTTTGGCTTTTTTCTCTGCCCGTTTTTCTTTGAGGTTCTTTTCTGGTTCCTTTTTGTTCTTGTCTTTCGTAGGACTTTTCTCTTTTGTCATAACAGTCGTTTTTATAAAGTTTGTGTTATTCACTACAAAAATAAATTCATTTACCACAATTCGGAAATATTGCTGCGGAAAGTTTAATTAAAACGGGTAATTTTGAACAAACTAATTCATAAACGATGAAACCAAATTCGCGCGAAATAACAAACAGACTTTCAGTCCTGCTTCAAATGTCTGCAATCAAACGGTTTTCAATGTTAATGATGGCGCTGTTGATGCTGAATTGCCTTGCATCTTCAAAACCGAAAGAGAAAAGTCTGATCGCCAAAGGGGCAAAACCCGAAAAGCTTGCTGGCGACTTTGCATTTACAGAAGGACCTGCATGCGACCGCGAGGGGAATATTTTCTTCACCGATCAGCCCAACAACAAGATATTTAAGTGGTCTACTGATAATAAGTTGACGCTGTTTGGAGAGAATTTAGGGCGGGCAAACGGCATGTATTTCGATCGCAAAGGGAACCTGATCAGCTGTTCGGATGAGAAAGATGAACTTTGGTCGATTACACCTGATAAGAAGGTGACCATATTGGTGAAAGATTTTGAAGGTAAAAAGCTCAATGGACCTAATGATCTTTGGATTGCACCCAATGGCGGGATCTACCTCACAGATCCATTCTATAAACGCCCGTGGTGGGATCACGAAACCTCACAACAAGATGGAGAGCATGTTTATTATCTTGCACCGGCCGCCATCAAACTGATCAGGGTGGCTGCTGATCTGGAGAAACCCAATGGTATCATTGGTACGCCCGACGGAAAATACCTGTACGTTGCAGATATTAAAGGAAATAAAACCTGGCGATATACAATTAATGCAAATGGGACGCTCACGGGCAAAAAGCTTTTCACCAGTCTTGGCTCCGATGGTATGACCATCGATAATCGGGGAAACATCTACCTCACGGGTAAAGGGGTTACGATATTTAATCCAGAAGGGGTAGAACTTGAGAATATTCCAATTGCTGAAGACTGGACCGCCAATGTTTGTTTTGGTGGAAAAGACCGGCACCTTCTTTTTATTACAGCTTCAAAATCGGTATATGGGATAAAGATGAAGGTGAAGGGAGTCAGGTAGATTCCTCACAACCATATAGGGATGGAGTTAATTAATGACCTTTCAGCAAAGTGCTACTTATCAATTCACCAATTACCTATCATTGATGCAACGAAACCCGAATTGCGGTTAGCTGCATATATGTACAGATATTCATTCAATTATCATTTTTCATCTGTCAATGAGTCAGCTTAATTCAAACGCATTTTCAATTTCTCAGGAAATATACTTAGTCCTTTTCTTTCGTAATTCTCATTTTTTACAAGATTAATAAATTCTGGATTAAGTAATCAGAATAATTTAATGTCGCATTCTCAAACACAAAATTCATCGACCAATTGCGAAATAAATGTCAAGAAATTCTCATTTCATCGCATCAACTGCGGAATTCACCGATTACCTGAAATTTACTTTCACCATACTAACTTCGGTCTTTGTGTAATGTTTCTGTAATCTTTCTGTAATGTATCTGTAACAAATATTACAGAAAGATTACAGAAAAATATCACAAAACTTATTTAAACTACAAAGAAGGTACTGCGTATGCAAGTACAACACTATATTCTGGCAATTACTTATGTAACCATAGTTCGCGACTATGGTCTTTTTCTGAAAAAAAAACGATTTGCCAGGTAGAAATAGGATTTGAAACGGATGTGGGAGAAATAGACAAATGGAAGTTGCAGTGACATTCAGCAGTGAACACAGAAATACCAAATGAAACGTGGGTTTGTAGAGACGCACTGAAGTGCGTCTCTACCGCAGTGCATCTCGATTGCATTTCACCTGCATGTCTATATTGTTATACGCCTATATGGCTAATAATGACTAAATACCTAAACTGCTAAACACCTGTAAACTCATCATTAACGTGCATGCCAACAATTACGAATGTATTCATACTGAAATCAATTCAGGTAAATTTTAAGCAATTCGTTGAGCTTTCCATATTCGAGCGGTTTTGGCAGGTATTCATCGCATCCAACTGCTGTAATTTTGGTTTTATCTTCACTGTAAGTATATGCGGTCTGTGCAATGATTGGTAAATCGGGCCGGAGGCGCTTTATAATCCGTGTTGCTTCAATTCCATCCATCACTGGCATCTTAATGTCCATAAGGATTAAATCAATCTCGGCTGTATTCCTTACTAATTCAACTGCCTGCTCTCCGTTTTCGGCATGAAGCACAGTAATATCCAATTTTTCGAGAATTATGCGTAAATACTGGAAACTTATCCAATCGTCTTCGGCGATCAGAATCACCCGATGAGGGCGTTTCCCATGTAATCCTGATTTTTTATCACCCGTTTTGGTTGATTCGGTATCAAAATAATAGGGTAGCAAAAAGTAAAATGACGATCCTTTATTGATTTCGGATTCCACCCAGATTTTTCCACCAAGCAGCTCAACCAATCCTTTACAAATGGAGAGTCCAAGACCAGCTCCTTCGTAATTTTTATAGGAATAGGATTCGCCCTGAACAAATTTATCAAAAACCTTATCGTGCATCCCCTTTGGTATTCCGGGTCCGGTGTCTTTTACAAAGAATTGAATAACGTCGTCTTTAATTTCATATCCAAATTCGATATCACCCGATTCTGTAAATTTAAGTGCATTGCTGATCAAATTCGTTAAAATCTGGTTCAGCTTAGCCTCGTCCGAATAGATCGTTCTGTTTTCATCCTCCTGATTATAGTATTTCAAACGAATTCTTTTTGCTTGTGCGACAGGGTTAAAGAAATCGAATAATTCTGAAAACATCGATTTAATCAAGATTGGTTTTTTTTCAGCTTTGACCTGTCCGGTCTGAATTTTGGAAATATCGAGGATATTATTGATGATTTCAATCAGTCGTTTTCCGCTTTGACCTATTAATGAGGTAAATTCTTTAATTTCCTCCTTATTTAACTCCTCCTTACCAAGCAACTCCGAAAAACCGATAATACCGTTTAGCGGTGTGCGGATTTTATGTGATATATTTTGCAGAAAAACACCTTTTAATTCATCGCTTTCTTCGGCTAAATCTTTGGCAATAATCAGCGATTCTATCCGTTTTTCATTCTCTTCGTTTTGAAGGGTAAGCTCTTTGTTCGTTCGGTTTAACTCAGCGATGAAATCTTCGATAACATCTATCTGCCTGATTTTATCATTTAAATCCTTTTCAAGACTTTCAATTAACTTTACTATTTCTTCCTCTTCCTGTTTGCGTTTGGTGATGTTCATTCCCTGCGCAATTGTGCCAATTGCCGTTTTTTTATCGGGCGACATGATGGTAGCTGAATTCCATAAAAGCGTCTGTACAGAACCGTCAATATGAAGAATATCTATCTCGACCGCTTCGAGTCGTTCTCCTTCAACTGTTTTTCTGATAAGTTCCATTGAATGGTGACGTGATGCAGTGGGGAAAAGTATCTCGAGATATTTTCCAATTACATATTTCTCATTTCTTCCTGTAAGAGATTCGAACGCCTTATTGAACCGAATAATTTCGTATTGCGAATTCCAGACGATTATTGGGGCATTGGCATAATCGAGCAAATTTTCGAGGTATTCGTTCTTCTCTCGATGGATTTCAATTTCCAGCCTTCGTTTCAGTGTGTCGCGTAAAACAGTAACAATGATCGGCTGATCGCCATAAACGGCTTTTGCAGTGCTTGCCTCGCAAGGGAAGATTGTGCCATCTTTCCGCCGTCCAAATAATTCGATCTCCTCATTCATTTGGCGAACGGTTTGATCGGCAGTAAAAAACTTACTAATTTGTTGATTATCTGTTATAGTCGTCGAAGGGGGTAAAAGGATGTTTAACTGTTTTCCAACGACTTCGTCTGCACTGTACCCGAATTGTTTTTCGGCACTCTGATTAAACAAGATGATCTTTTGGCTTTCATCAGTTGCGATGATGGCGTCGTGAGCCGTATTGAGGACACAAAATATCAAGGCTTGATCCGGAACATTTTCATTTTTCATATCGGTTTCAATTATCTATTTTATCACTATCCAACATATTAAGAGTTCACTTTTATTGAAATATTTAAACAAAACATATTACTTAATAATTTGTTCGAAAGAGAAGCATGAGTTACATTAAAATATTTGCTTTCAATTCTTTCATTTTAAATACTATATAATTATTTAATATTATCAGTCCGGCGCACAGCATGAAGTAATATATGTATCAAATATAGAATATAGTTTGCTCAATTGCAAATTTAAGAACTGGTAAAGAGAGCAAATTTTCTGTGGATTTTTTGATTATTATTGATATATTGCACAAATATTAAAACAAAAATTTAACTGAAATGAAATTTAGATTTTCCCTTGCAACAAGCTTAATGATCTTGTTGCTTAGCGGTATCGCAAATGGTCAAAACAATACCAAATTTCCCTACCAAAACACGCAATTATCTGTTGATGACAGAGTAGAGGATCTTGTTTCGCGTATGACAATGCAGGAAAAAGTGACTCAGCTCTTTAACCAGGCAGAACCAATCGACCGATTAGGAGTCCCCGCTTACAATTGGTGGAATGAGTGTCTGCATGGTGTTGCAAGAGCCGGTCATGCCACTGTTTTTCCACAGGCCATTGGTCTTTCAGCTACTTTTGATCAGGATCTGATGCATAGAGTTGGTGATGCAATCAGCGATGAAGCGCGTGCCAAACATCACAATTTTGTGGCCAACAATGTCCGGAGCATCTATACTGGCCTCACCTTCTGGACACCTAACATTAATATTTTCAGGGACCCACGTTGGGGACGTGGACAGGAAACCTATGGAGAAGACCCCTTCTTAACAGGACGAATGGCTGTAAATTTTATCAAAGGACTCCAGGGAAACGATCCCAAATACCTGAAAACTGTCGCTACAGCCAAACATTATGCGGTGCACAGCGGACCTGAATTTACACGTCATACCGATAATATCTTTGTAAGCGATCGCGACTTGTTCGATACTTACCTTCCTGCATTTAAGGCAGTAATCAGAGATGCAAATGTTCAGTCAGTGATGTGCGCCTACAACCGCTTCCGCGACAAACCTTGCTGCGGGAATGATATTTTATTAAGCAATATCCTGCGCAATCGTTTTGGATTTAATGGCTATGTAGTATCCGACTGCGGGGCAATTTCGGACTTTTACACTAAATTGGGTCATCATACCACTCCAACTTCAACGAAGGCGTGGGGATGGTCGTTAGCAACCGGAACCGACCTTAACTGCGAACAAAGCCGCAGCTTTCTGGTCAACAATCTCGATTCAGCCATCAAGGTTGGAATGATCAACGAAAGCGACATTAATACTTCCGTAAGAAGATTGTTCAGAGCACGCTTCATGCTTGGTTTATTCGATCCTGACGAAATGGTAGCCTATTCCAAAATACCTTTTTCTGTAGTAGGTTCCGATAAACACATTCAGTTGTCACTTGAAGCAGCACAGAAATCACTCGTATTGCTTAAGAACACGGGGATTCTTCCATTTAAAAATGTAAAGAAAGTAGCATTGATCGGACCCAATGCCAATAACTTTGCCATCCTGATCGGCAATTACAATGGAAACCCTACCCACCCCACAACACCGCTCAAAGCACTCCGCGAGAAACTGGGAGCAAAAAACGTTCTCTACACACCCGGTTGCCCGATTGTTCCAGGAGTTTATACCGACTTGGCAGTAGTCGGAACTGAAAACTTATTCCATAATGAAAACGGGAAACTAAAGAAAGGGTTAAAAGCCGAATATTTCACGAATACAGAATTCGGAGGAATACCCAAACTTGTAAGGGTTGATCCCCTGATTGATTTTTACTGGATGAAGTCGCCCATTAACAACCTGGTTGAAGAGTCGTTCTCTGTTCGCTGGAGTGGCGTTTTGGTTCCTCAGAAAACTGCTACATACCAGTTCGGGGGAGATGTAAGGCTTAAAATCGACAATAAACCGGTTACGGGTGACCGAATAGCGCTTGAAAAAGGTAAAAAGTATGAGCTGATTGCTGAACTCCAGGTCGGAACATCATCCTATGTAAACAGCATTGAACCATCAGCAACTTTATCATGGATTGAAACAACACGCGATTATCGTAAAGAGGCACTTGATGCTGCCGCCAAAGCGGATGTGGTGATCTTTTGCGGAGGTATATCTGCCGAACTCGAAGGCGAAGAGATGCCTTTGGTGATCGATGGTTTCTCGCACGGCGACCGTACCCACATTAATCTCCCACAAATTCAGGAAGATCTGTTGAAAGATCTGCAAAAGACAGGGAAACCCATTGTATTTGTCAATTTCAGCGGAAGTGCAATGGCGATGAACTGGGAGGATCAGAACCTTCCAGCAATTGTTCAGGCATTCTATCCCGGCGAAACCGCTGGAACTGCATTAACTAATTTATTATTCGGAACATTCAATCCTTCTGGCAGACTTCCTGTTACTTTTTATAAATCAGAAAAAGACATTCCCGACTTTTCGAATTACGATATGCAGGGACGCACTTACCGTTATTTCAAAGGTACGCCACTTTATCCGTTTGGCTATGGTTTAAGCTACACCACTTACGAATACAGTAATTTGAAAGCAAATGAAACATCTGGAACAGAAGCACCTGTTAAAGTAACTGTGGATGTGAAAAACTCCGGCACAGTTGACGGTGAAGAAGTTGTCCAGTTGTATGTTTCGAACAAAACAGCCAAATCGGAAGTTCCCATTGTGGCTTTAAAGGGATTTCAACGCATCAATCTAAAAAAAGGGGAACAGAAATCGGTCTCTTTTACCTTGAAACCTGAGGATTTTTCAATAACGAACGCTGATGCCAAACAAGTTGTAGAAGCCGGCACCTTTGAGATTACAGCCGGAGGGGCAGTTACCGCTAAAAATTCAGTTGTTAAGACGATAAAATTAACTGGAAATACGGTTGAAATAAAATAGAAATACAACTGAAATAAAAAGGTGGATTTTTACATAAAACGGAGTGACAATATAAACTGTCAATTCTGAATGAGTTTAAAATTCCACCTTTTTTTAAAATAATCAAAACCAAATCACCTTCTAACCCATGAAGAAATACACGAGAATTATAGTACTTAATTGTTTTCTGATCGTTTCAAGTTTCTCCCTCTTTGCTGGACAAAATCCGGCATTAGGTATTCCGCTATCTTCTGATACTTCAGCCACATCTCTGCAGCTTCCATTTATCGGGGCGCAAGTCTTTATAGAACCCGGACAGAAACCCGAACAGATAGATACATGGTTTCGGGTATTGAAAGAGAATCATTTCACAGTTTGCCGCATCAGGATGTTTGAATCGTATATGAAGAAACAAGATGGAACATGGGATTTCAGCCTGTTTGACAATGCCTTCCGATCAGCAGAAAAACATGGGATTAAGGTTTTTGGTACGATATTCCCATATACAGAGAAAACAGATATAGGAGGTTTCAAATTTCCGTGTGACGAAGCACAATTGCAATCGATCGCTTTATTTATTAAACAACTCACAACACACTTCGGGAAATATAAAAGTCTTTATGGCTGGGTATTGATCAACGAACCCGGTGTCGGGGGTAGAATTCCAATGACCGAATTTACAAAGAATAAGCTGAATGAATGGAAGCAAAGCCATCAGCAAAAGGAGTTCACAGATAAAGGCTTTCCGATACTTGTTGAATTATCGGACCAGGCTTTTCTCCTTGATTACAACACCTGGTATCTCAACTGGCTAGCCACGGAAGTGAGAAAATACGATACAAAGCATGAATTGCACGTCAATAATCACCAAATGTTTATGAATTGTGCAGAATATAACTTCCCCGAATGGCGCAAGTTCCTGACAAGTCTGGGTGGCTCTGCACATGCTTCATGGCATTTCGGATACTTCACACGACAGCAATATTCCTTTGCTATGTCAGCCAACAGTGAGATTGTCAGATCGGGTGCAGGTAATCTGCCATGGTTAATGACAGAATTACAGGGCGGCAATAATACTTACAGTGGAGGCACTCCGATGTGTCCTACAAAAGAAGAGATCGCACAATGGTTGTGGATCATCACTTCAACTGAAGGAAAAGGATCGATATTCTGGTCACTAAATCCACGTAGTTCGGGTATTGAAGCTGGTGAATGGGCATTGCTTGATTTCCAGAATAACCCCTCCGACCGAATGAAAGAAGCATCTAAAGTTGCTGAAACAATTGACAAGAACCGGACGCTCTTCGAAAACAGTAAAGAAGTTGAATCTGGTATAAATATTCTCTACATCCGGCAATCTCTTTGGGCTGAAAGTAAGATGGCAGAAGGCTCTACACAAAATTATGAAGCCCGTAAAGTGGGTGGCGTAATGAAGTCAGCCATCAGTTATTTCGAAGCACTTAGCGAAATGGGTGTCAACGCGAATTTTAAGGCATTCGAAGAATTCGATTTCGGGAAAACAGACTACAAAGGAATAACCATCATTCTTGCGCATCAAATTTCAATACCAGATAGTTATGCTCCTATTCTCGAAAACTTTGTTCATAAAGGGGGAAAACTGATTGTTGACGGACTAACAGGTTTCTTTGATGAAAATCTCCACAATACATTGATCACCGGATTCCCATTCGAAAATCTTTTGGGAGGAAGTATACGTGAATTCAAACTGGTTGATAACCTGTTTAAGGTTCAATGGAACGACTATGCCATTCCTGCTCATTTATGGCGCGGATTTATTGCTGTTAAATCAGGAAAAATTGCTGCAAATTATGAAGGAGAACCAATTGCTATCAGAAATAAGATTGGTAATGGTGAAACTTTGTGGATTCCATCACTGATAGGTCTCGGCAGCCGGATTTCAGGCGATTACACATCGTTAATCAGGCTCCTGAACATAGAGACAAACCAAAGCCTAAGTACAATTCCCGTCAGGTTTAAAACCGCTCAAAAAGATATACTGATGAAAACGATCCGTTCGGAATCATCACTTGTTACGGTCGTTATCAATAAAAGAGATAATGCAGGACAGGTGATCCTTGCTTTCGAAGGCAAATCAATGACAGGCAAAATACTTTATGCCAACAAACAAGGGAAAGTGAGTGGTAATAGCATATCGATTGGATCGGAGGAGACAATGGTGATTGAATGGAAATAACCAAAGGCTGATTATAAAATCATCTTAAACATTTCAATCAGATATTTCACCATGGACGTGAAATAATAACAGTGAAACGTTCATTGATATCAGTGAAGCGTTCAATAACAACAGCGAAGCGATCAATGATATCGGTGAAGCGTTCAATAACAACAGTGAAGCAATCATTGATATCGGTGAAGCGTTCAATAGCAACAGTGAAACGTTCATTGATATCTGTGAAGCATTCATTAATAACGGTGACGATAACATTGATATCAGTGAAGCGTTCATTAACAACAGTGAAGCAATCATTGATATCGGTGAAGCGTTCAATAACAACAGTGAAGCAATCATTGATATCGGTGAAGCGTTCAATTGCAACAGTGAAACGTTCATTGATATCAGTGAAGCATTCATTAATAACGGTGACGCAAACATTGATATCAGTGAAGCGTTCATTAACAACAGTGAAGCAATCATTAATATCGGTGAAGCGTTCAATAATAACAGTGATGAAAGCATAGACATCTGACAAACAAACATTGACATTTCCCGCACTTTTTTATCTGCTAAATTCATAATCCCTTCAAAGGTTTTCAAGGACTTGAAAGGTTATTGCGAAACCAGAAATCAATTATCTATGAAGAAATATACATATATCATGAATATCTCCCACAAATATTCGGATATTACATTGCAGATAACCTCAATCTATAATTTATTTGAGACACATTTCGTTTCAGTAACCTATCCGTAAAAAATCAGGAATGATCAGGCATAAGACAATGGTAATAGATTCACTGAGTTTATAAAACAGCACCAAATTAATCGGCAAGAAGGAATATTAGCATTAAACAACTAAATTTAGGAACACGAATAAAAAAGTTTCAACGCTTTTGTAAAGATTTATTATTGTGCTATTTTTGAATTATTGATTGAAATGTGAAGTGTAAATATAAGTTATCAACCTCAAGTATTTATATTTAATAGAATGCACACAAAAATATCCCGCATTATACTTAGGAACAGGATTTTACTAATCGTTCTGATTGCTATACTTACTGCTTATATGGGCTTTGAAGCACTAAGCGTTAAATTGTCGTATGACAATTCATCATTGTTAGCAGCCAAAGATAGCGCCATGATTGATTATCAAAAATTCAAAGCACAATATGGTGAAGATGGCAATGTTCTGATGATCGGGATTAAGAATGCTGATATATTCAGGTTTGATCAATTTAATGCATGGTATGATCTTGGAGATTCGATTCGTGCAATCAATGGAGTACAGGAGGTCGTCAGCATGACTCGTGCAGTTAATCTGTTTAAAAACGAAACAACTCATCAGTTTGATTACTTTTCATTGGTAAAACAGCGTCCCTCAACACAACATGAGGTCGATAGTCTGAAAAATATAATTCTTGGTCTGAAATTTTACAAGGGGATTTTATACAATCCGGGAACAAATGCCACACTAATGGCAATCACACTCGACAAAAAGAAATTGAACGACAGAACCAGGATTGCACTTGTAGCCAATATTGTTAAAGCAGCAACATTATATGAGAATCATAGTAAAGTGAAAATCCACTTTTCGGGGATGCCTTATATCCGCACCATCACTATGCAAAAGGTAAAACAGGAACTTTTGCTTTTCGTATTGATGAGTATGGCAATAGCAGCGCTTATCATGCTCTTTTTCTTCAAATCAATGAAGGTAGTTTTAAGTTCATTGCTGATTGTCGCTATCAGTATTGTCTGGGTACTTGGAACTACCGTTCTATTTAATTTCAAAATCACTATCCTAACAGGTGTTATTCCATCTCTGATTATAATAATTGCCATAGAGAATTGTATCTACATCCTGAATAAATACCATTGGGAATACCGGAGTCATGGGAATAAGATAAAAGCTTTAATAAGGGTTATTCAGCGCATTGGATTCGCTTCGCTGATGACAAATGCAGCAACAGCACTTGGATTTGCCGCGTTCATTCTTATTCCTAACCAGATGTTAAGAGAGTTTGGAATCATTACAGCTCTCAACATCATGCTCGAATACGTACTCTGCATTATCTTATTGCCGATTATTTTTAGTTTTATCGGTCCACCAACTGCCAGGCACATTAAACATCTTGACAGTAATTTATTCGGGGCTATCATCAATAAAATAATCTACCTGATAAGTTACCGCAGGCATCTTATTTATGGAATAGCATGCGGATTAGTACTCATTGGATTTGGGGGAATCAGCATGATGAAAACATCCGGCAAAATAGTGGATGATTTCGAGAAGGATGATCCTATCTATCTCGATCTGAAATTCTTCGAAAACAACTTTGGCGGAGTTATGCCCTTTGAAATTTCGATCGATACAAAAAAGAAGAACGGTGTAATGGCAGGATCGACAATCGATAAGATCGATGAACTTCAGAAAATGATCAATACCTATCCGGAGTTCTCTAAACCTATCTCGATTGCAGAATTGCTAAAATTCTCGAAACAAGCCTATTTTGGAGGCGATTCTACAATGTATTCGATGCCTGGAAATGTAGAAAAGGGATTTATATTAGGATATCTTCCCAAAAATCAATTGGGGAAAAAGAATAATCTCCTCTATGCGTTTTTAGACAGCACAAAAAGATATACACGAGTAAGTTTCCAGATGGCAGATATTGGCACAAAGCATATGGACTCTTTAATGGCTAAAATCCATCCTCAGATTGACAGTATTTTTAGTCCTGCAAAGTATAAGGTAGTTGTCACTGGGAACAGTATTGTTTATGCGCGTGGCACAAACTTCCTTATTCACAATCTTTTTGAAAGTGTAATAATTGCAATCGTAATGATTTCATTTCTGATGGCATTGCTCTTCTCCTCTTTCAGAATGATTTTGGTTTCGATGATTCCCAATATCATTCCATTGCTGATTACAGCCGCCATTATGGGTTTTGCCGGAATTCCTATCAAACCTTCAACAATTATAGTTTTTAGTATTGCATTGGGAATCTCGGTTGATAATGCTATCCAATACCTATCGCGATACAGGCATGAACTCAAAATAACAAAAGGAGATATTAAACAATCGGCAATTAGTGCACTCCACGAAGCCGGGTTTAGTATGATTTATACTAGCATTGTATTGGTGCTCGGGTTCAGCGTATTTATTGTTTCCAGCTTTGGAGGAACACAGGCCCTGGGTATTTTAATCTCCACTACTCTACTGATAGCCATGTTTTTTAATATCATGGTGCTGCCGTCATTGCTGTTAACACTCGACAAACGATTGACAAGTAAAGATTTCATTGAACCAATTATCGAGATTTACGATGATGAGGATCTTGAAGAAGTAATAGAAGAAGATGATGATAAGAACCATACAACTGATTTTGATAGTGAAGAACAGCATCAAAAAAATTAGAATTATACCAGAAAGTCTAATTCTGCTGTACTTTTTGTTCGCATTGCCCTATATTTCTCAATGTAAGGATAAGGTATTACCCAAAAAATATGTATGCTATCGGACCAATACTCCTTTGTCGATTGATGGGAAAGCAACCGAGACCAGCTGGCAGAAAGCAGATTGGACAGATGATTTTACAGATATAGAAGGAGACAAAAAGCCGGTTCCCCGCTTTCGCACACGCGCAAAAATGTTGTGGGACGACGATTACCTCTATGTGTTTGCAGAACTATACGAGCCAAATATTTGGGCAAATTTAAAGCAACGTGATACTATCATTTTTAATGACAACGATTTCGAGGTATTTGTTGATCCAGATGGCGATACACACCGGTATTACGAATATGAAATGAATGCATTGAATACACAATGGGACCTGATGCTGACCAAACCTTACCGTGACGGAGGAATACCTTTGACATCCTGGAATTTCAATCATTTAAGATCCGCAGTAACGATCGCAGGTACTATCAACAATCCTTCAGATACCGATATTAACTGGTCGGTCGAAATTGCCTTTCCTTTGAAATCATTCGCCGACTCATCGGTCGTTCTCCCTATAAAATCAGGAACACAATGGCGGATTAACTTCTCGAGGGTTGAGTGGCAAACCATTGTTGAAAAAGCCAGATATGTCAAAGTCACAAACACTAAAACCGGAAGACCACTTCCCGAAGATAATTGGGTATGGTCGCCACAAGGAGTAATTGACATGCATTGTCCGGAGAAATGGGGATTTATTCAATTCTCAGATCATAAGTCAGGAACACAAAAAGAGAAATTCCGCATCAATCCTGAAGAAAAGGTCAAAGATGAACTCCGGGTCTTGTATTTTGCAGAGCGGAAGTATTATTCCCAACATAAAAGATTTGCCAATAATATCATCGAAATAAACCAACTGGGCATTAGCAACCATAAATGGAAGTTCAACCCCCAATTTCTTATAACTGCTAATAGTTACGAAATTACCGCTAAAAAGAAGAATTCCCTGCAGATTTGGCATATTAACGAAACAGGCAGGATATGGTCCTCTTTTATACAATAAAGCGATTGAATGCAATACCTTGAAAATCGACAAAAAGTCGAGCTATTGAAAACTTGTCAAAAGGAGTTGTTTCTATTTCCCATCCACAATTATCGAAGGGCTCTTTTTGCTATCCATTATAATGAGTTTGGCATTGGGCGATGTGGCAATAGCTTTAATCATCTCGTATTGCAGCTGTTTATCGCTTAGTCCAGTACTTAATATCTTCTGGTAGTCGGCGATCCCTTGTGCTTCTACACGTTTACGTTCGGCTTCCTGCTTTTCTTTCTGAAGTACAAAAGTCATTTTCTGTGCATCCTGCTCTGCATTAATCTTTGATTCGATCGTTGTTTTAACTGAAGCCGGCAAGGTGATATTACGAACCAACAATTGTTCGAGAACTAATCCCCTTCCTTTAAAATCGCTTTCGATTGTTTTAAAAATCCTTGCCTGGAATTCATCACGTTTTGATGAAAACAATGCAACTGCATCGTAATAAACAGCATTATCCCTGATTTTAGTGCGGCAGATAGGACGAACAATTGTATTCCTGTAATCGGTTCCTATCTCTTTTAAAATGCGCGGAGCCTCCGAAGGAAGAACTTTATACAATACCGTAAGATCAATGATGACTTCAAGCCCGTCTGCAGATAGAACACGGATGGCATCATCACCCATCTTTTCACCTTCGTCGTGAACACCTGACATCGTGTAATTCTGAGTACGCACATCAAAAGTAACTACCTCAACCAAGGGATTAATCACATTTAATCCACTTTCAAGAATATCATTGTTTACTTTCCCAAAGAGTTTCTGAACGCCTACATCGCCAGGCTCAATCTGTTTTACAGATGAAAAACCCAATCCAAGTAATAAAATCAGAAATCCGACAATCTTAATGGTGCCGGTAAAAGCCTGAACAGGCGATTCAGGTTTGGCAAGAACAAAACCAAAAACAATAACTACAATTCCAACAATAATTAAAAACATATGTTTTAGATTTAAAGATTAATAATCAGACCGGTAAGCATGTGCTAAAAATACTACATAAATTTCTAATATTATTCTTACAAACGAAAAGTTTAAAATTAAAATCGCAAGAATTAAAAATGATTTATCGAAAAAAGTCTTCGCTTAAAAACTATATATTTGACTTTCGTAACAAATAAATTCATCAATACCCGGAAATAGGTAAAAAGCAATAAACTATTTTAATACATATCAACAATTTTAATACCTGATAAATCAAGGCTATGATATACAATCCTCTTAAAAAAAGCATAATACATCCATTAATCTTATTCCTGATGATTTCATTTCAATCAGTGGCACAAAACAATTTGCCAATTGGACACTCTGATCGAAGTTCTTCACTTGATGTCCTACCGGGATTCATAAACCCTCCAAAAGGTTATGGAGAGGTTCCATTTTATTGGTGGCAGGGCGACACACTTACGCGAGAGCGTTTACTTTGGCAATTGGATCAACTAAAAGACAAAGGAATACCAAGTCTGCAAATCAATTACAGCCATCGTGATTCAGGTGGAGTTTCGTATGGTTTGTCAAATCCAAGTAAGCCTGCCCTTTTTACGGATGCATGGTGGAAATTGTTTAAATGGTTCGCTGCCGAAGCTCAAAAGCGGGGTATGACTGTAAGTTTAAGCGATTATACACTTGGAATCGGTCAGGGCTTTGCAATGGATGAAGCCATCAAACAAAACTCCGAATTAAACGGTTCAATGCTTAAAGGGTACACTCAAATACTCACGGGATCGGGAAGCATAAGATTGCCTGGAAATCTGTTGACATTGACTGCAATTAAAATAAAAGAAGACAGCTCTTTAATCATTGAAACGAGAAAAGATTTACTTCCCCTCGTAAAAAGCGGAACCTTAAGATACAACTTTGGAAATGAATCATGGAAAGTAACAGGCGTATTATCTGAACAGCTAATTCCCTCTTACGATCCTATGCATCCACAAAGCGGAAAGTCTTATAATCACTTTTTCTTCGATAAATTTGAACAAGCTTTACCAGATAAAAATTCCGGAGCACTTAACTTCTTCTTTTCAGATGAATTGAATTTCAGGGTAGGTGGTAATCTTTGGGACAGTTATTTCGCCGCAGAATTTCTAAAAAGAAAAGGATACGATGTCGTTCCGTATCTTGACGCGTTATATGTCAATATAGGGTCAATTACTCCAAAAATAAAACTCGACTATAACGATGTAATCGTAAGTCTAAGCGAAGAAAACTTTTTTAAACCAGTGTATCAGTGGCACGAAGACAGAGGTTTGATATTTGGTTGCGACCATGGCGGACGTGGCAGAGAAGTTGCAGAATTTGGTGACTATTTCCGTACCCAAAGATGGAACCAGGGACCCGGTTCTGACCAGCCACGGTTATCAAAAGATATTATTAAAGCGAAAGTAGCATCTTCCATTGCGCACCTATACAACCGACCAAGAGTTTGGCTTGAGGGATTTCACAGCAGTGGATGGGGAACATCTTCTGCCGATGTAACTGATGCAATTTTCGGAAATTTTGTAGCCGGATATAACCTCCTTTCATTTCATGGTTTATATTATTCCACAAAAGGGGGCTGGTGGGAATGGGCGCCTCCTTGCAATCATTTCAGGATGCCTTACTGGCAGCAGATTGATCCGCTTATGAATTGTATTCAACGGCTATCCTATTTATTGTCGCAAGGTTATCACAATTGTGATGTGGCTATACTCTACCCTGTCGAACCTGTAATTGCAGAAATGGATGGTGAAAAATCTGTGAATACCGCTTTCGAAACAGGTGAACAGCTTTATAACAAAGGAATTGATTTTGATTTTATTGATTTTGAATCGTTGGCCCGTTCTGAAGTTAAGAACCAGGAATTAAATGTATCTGGTGAAAAATACAAGGTTTTGATTGTCCCTTCGATGAAAGCAATACGATCGACCTCACTTAAAAAAATGGCGGAGTTTAAGAAAGGTGGCGGAATCATTGTAAACATTGGGGACAAGCCTCTTGCTACAGAGAAAACAGGGGATAACGACGCAGAAATGATCAAACTTGTTGAAGAGGTCTTCTCACATAGCAAAAACTTCATTCAATGCGAAGATGCAAAAGGGGTGTCGTTGGCTATTTCGGGTAAATACACTCCTAATTTTAAGATTATGACCGAGCTTAATGCACGTCCATATGTGATGCACAGGGTGATCGGGAAACGAGATGTGTATGCGCTTTATAATTTTCAGGAAGGAAGCAAATGTTTTTTCAAGGCAAAAGGTAATGTTCAGTTATGGAACCCCTGGAATGGTGAAACAGTTTCGCTTTCGAAATTTGCAGTTCAAACAAATGAAGGAACCGAAGTAACTTTACCATTGACATTTAAAGAAATACAGATCATTGTTTTCGACCCTGATAATAAGGAAATCAATAAGGTATTAAATGAGAATACAATCATAAAACAAATTGATCCTGGTACATCATGGGAATTTGAATTAAAGCCATCGCTCGATAACCAATGGGGAGATTTTCAGCTTCCAGCTAAAAAAGAAATGCTGGGCGCACAGGTACGTCAATTGCATTTTAATGAGAATATCAATTATACGGGCGGAAAACTCGCTTTCGATGATTCATGGAAAACAATCTCCTGCGCTTTTGGTACACAATTTCTTAAAATAGGGGCAATCTCTAATATCCCTTCGGATGAAGAATTGATGAAATTAATCCCTAAGAATAAGACTGATGAAGTAACTATTTCAGATAACAAATATAAATGGGAAGATTATGCTTTTTCGTGGCAGCAAGGGGTTGAGGGAGATCCGGGACACCAGGGCTATCACGGACTAAAAGGAGCCATGTATGATAACTTCATCCGCCTGGGTGAGTTGAAAGAGGAGAAGATGTCGAAGATAAGAGTTCCGGAACCTGCAGGGAATTACTACCTGCTTTATACAACTATAATTGCACCTTCTGACGGAACTTATGACCTACTTACTGGTGATGTAAAACCTGTAAGTCTGTTTGTAAACAATACTAAAACTGCTGTTGACAGCAAGACCATTTTATTGAAGAAGGGAGCCAACCCTCTATTATTGGTTTACGACAAATCATGCGAAACATACCTGGTTGTGCGAATACCCGGAACACCACATCCTGAAAAGAAAGAAGTTTCGATGAGCTGGTATGGTGATGATGGTGTGTTACCTTTTGATTGTTCATTTAAAAACAATTCTTCAGGATTATTTGCTTTTGAATCGGCACCAGCCTTACAATCATTTACTTTTTCAGCTTACGGAAAAGTATCGATCTGGATAGATGGCAAACAAATAGAGTCCATATCCGGGCAAAAACAACCAACAGGATTAACGAACTTCATCGTAAATGTCAAAGGCTTAAAATTAACGACTTCACAGGTTGTTATTAAGATCTTATATCAGCCGGGGTATTATGGCGGTGGCGCTATTCCGCAATACATTAACCAGCAATGTGGCGTCGGTAGCATTAATTTGGGTGATTGGTCTGCAATCGATGGATTGAGAGCCTATTCTGGTGGCGCTTATTACAGGAAAAGCATTCATCTTCAAGCTTCAGATTTAAAAAACAGGTTGGAGATCGATCTTGGTGATCTTGTCTCTTCTGCGGAATTGCGTATAAATGGCAAGAGTGCTGGAATCAGGCTTTCGCCACCCTGGAAGTTCGATATCACGCCTTTTGCAATTACTGGTGATAATCAAATTGAAGTATTGGTCTATAATACGATAGCCAATAATTACACTTCGATACCAACACTTTACAAGGGTAATATAAAATCAGGGATTATTGGACCTGTTGTATTAAGAGTAATGAAAAAGTAAAACAGGAAATAAACGTATTTATCGTTATAAACCACTAATAATTAGCCCCATTATTAAACAATTGGAGTGTATCAGAATGCAAAGTTCAGGTTACTGATTTTTATTATATTTATTAATGGTGTGAAGGTCACTATTTTTTGAATTCATTTTTATAAACATTTCCATCCTTCATGACAAATTTCACATGCTCAAGTATTGTGATGTCATCCAGCGGATTACTATCAACTGCAATGATATCTGCAAGCTTTCCTTTTGTGATGGAACCTGTTTTGTCTTTCCATTCCAATAGGTCGGCTGCATTGATTGTCGCTGATTGTATAGCTTGCATGGGTGTTAATCCAAATTTCACCATATAATAAAACTGCTTGCTATTCCATCCATGGGGATAAACTCCGGCATCCGTACCATAAGCAATTTTAACTCCTGCTTTAACCGCTTTCTGAAAGTTCTCACGCTGAAGTTTTCCAATCATCTTTTCTTTATTGATTATTTTTTCGGGATAACCTTTCTTTGCGTATTCGGAAAGAATGTAATCGTCGTTATAAATATCGGCAACAAGGTAAACCCCTTTCTGTTTCATCATTTGTATACCTTCTTCATCGATTAAACTGCCATGTTCGATTGAAGAAACACCTGCTTTTACTGCAAGCTTGATGGCTTCTGTTCCATGTGCGTGCGCACAAACCTTTTTTCCCCATAAATGTGCTTCATCACAAAGCGCTTTCATTTCTTCAAACGAATATTGCGGTAACCCCGGTGTTTCTTCTTCGCTTAATACTCCACCCGAAGCCATAAACTTAATCCAGTCGGCACCCCATTTGATGTTGTTACGAACCCGTTTGCGTATTTCATCAACACCATCTGCAACTCCTGTAAAATCTTTATTGTATTTCCAGTCAATGTCAGGATTAAAGCCAGTTAAATCTGTATGTCCACCTGTTGAGCCAAGTGCGAAAGTTGAAACCAACATTCGGGGACCAACAATTTTTCCTGCATTAATTGCATTCCGAAGTGAGACATCGATCAGTTGTAGAGATCCAACATCACGTATCATTGTAAAACCTGCCTCTAATGTTTTCTTTGCATAGACAGGAGCAAGTATTGCATAATCAATCGGGGTCTTTCTGAATATATCTTCGTAATAATTATCTCCTGGCTCCCAGCTTAAATGGGTATGACAATCCATCAATCCCGGCAGAACCGTGGCATTGCTCAGGTCAATGATTTCAGCATTTTCCGGAATGGTTAATGCGCTTCCAATTTCAATAATTCTGGAACTATCAATCAGTATTATTTGGTTCGTTAGAACTGTTCCGCTAACAACATCAATCAGCTTACCTGCTTTGATTGCCTTGATTTTGGATTGCCCAAACAAACAGTTAAGCGTCGTTACGGATACCAATACGATTAAGAATAAACATCTTTTCATTACACGTTTGTTTTGAGTTTGGGCACAGATAGCATTTAATGTTGGGTTTATCGTTGCAAAAAACTGATAGCAAATTTACAATTGTGATTTGAGGCAAATGCTATCCCTTCTTTTTACAATTTTGGTCCTGGCAGCACCTATCAATTTCAGACACGCTGTCGCTTGATATTCCAATTACAAAGCTCTAATTCCATTTCGATGCTGCCAGGATGAAGTTCGCTTATTCAGCTGTTGTTGGGTCTATGATTGTGGAGACCTTACTTACTGAATTTGCAGGAAATCCTCCTTGAAATGCATGTTCACGAACCATCTCTTCATTAGGTGCATTATAAATACAATAGATTTTGTCATTTGTTACATAGCTTTGAACCCACTGAATCTGTGGGCCCATCTTGTTTAATACACCACATGAAGTTTGTGAAACAGCTTTCAATTGTTCCGCTGTCATTTCTCCAGCTCCTGGAATTTCCCTTTCAATTACATATTTAGGCATAATCTCTAATTTTATTATTGTTGCCTACTCTGGTCGGTTTTCGGCTTCCCCGTTTTTAATTCAGCCATTCAATGATCTTATTTATTTCGCACTTCTGATTTTTTTAACCACTTCTACGTCAACAGAACCAAAATTGTTTCCGAAATCTGAACGCACATACGAAAGTACATTGGCAATCTCCTCATTTGTGAGTTGTGCCTGCGCAGGCATAGCGCTTTTATAAACTTCATTATTCACTTCAACTTTCCCGCTAAGCCCTTTTGTCAAAATACCAACCAGTTCTTTGGGATCTTTCCCTACCCAGCTTCCGTTACTCAATGGCGGATACATCCCGGGTACACCCGATCCGTTGGCCTGGTGACAAACAAGGCAATACTTTGCATAAACTGCCTTACCGGGATGCTCTTTGGCAGCTTTTTGTGTAGGCTGGGTGTTGACAATTTCTTTGGCCAGCAATTGCGTACCAGCAGTATCCACTTTCGTTTTCGTTGTATTACTTTGGCATGAAATAACAAATATGCCTAATATGGCATAGAAAATTAGCCGATCAACAATTCTGCTCATAAAATAATTTAAAGGATTAAAGGAGACCGCCTTAAAAGCTATCTCCAAACATTAAGCACCTTAAGGATGTACAATGCATACAAAGTTATAACACGTAATTTGTGAACTATGTGTAAATGCGTCGTATCACAAGTTTTTCAATTTTCCTTCTGAGACAAACACCATTTTTTATAACATCAATTATTGTCCGTTATAGGCAATCCGGTAAATGCGTCCATTCGAATCATCCGAAACAAACAACGAACCATCGGGCGCTTGTGCCAATCCACATGGACGGTGCTTTGCATCACCAGGACTTTTTATCACACCTATCCCCGCAAAACCATTTGCAAAGATTTCCCAATCTCCCGAAGGAACGCCCCCTTTAAACGGAATAAATGCCACATAATATCCCTCCTGTGGCAGCGGTGCCCGGTTCCACGAACCATGAAATGCAATAAAAGCGCCATTCCTGTATTTAGCAGGGAACATTTCTCCTGTGTAAAACAGCAGGTCATTCGGCGCAGTATGAGCAGGAAATGCCATGATTGGATTTTCGGCATTCGAACATCTACCCGCTTTTTTGCCATCACCACCATATTCAGGAGCGAGCACTTTCATTTTTTGCATGGGGTCGTAATAACAGTAAGGCCATCCAAAATCTGATCCGTCTTTGATCGATAAAAACTCTTCTGCAGGAAGTTGCGCACTTTGTTCGTCGTTATAGAGTTCAGGATAGAACTGTCCAAGCTGGTCTCTGCCATGTTGAACGGCATACAACTTATTTTCAAGCTTGTTCCATGTAATTGCCACTGCATTCCTGATGCCTGTTGCATAACGGTAACCATCTTTCGCCTGATCCTGGTTTAAAACATCGGCCCTGAAACGCCATATGCCGCCATGTTGTTCAAGTATTGGACAAGGATCCATACCCGGCGAACCTTTGGTGCGATCCTGAAGCTGGCAGGCATTCGACGGAGCGCCAACCGTTACATACATAAAACCATCCTCATCGAAAGTAAACGGTTTGGTGGCATGTTGGTTTTGAGGCGTAAACCCTTTTGCAATTATCTCTGCAGTATCCGAAGGAATCAATTCCCCTTCTTTCAGTTTATAACGAACAACCACTGTATCGGCTCCAAAATAAACATACCCCTTGTGAATTTTAATCCCTGTTCCGTCATAAATACCGTGGTATTTGATCAAATCTGCCCTGCCGTCATTATTTGTATCGCGCAGACAAACAATTCCTCCACCGTTTTTTACATTGCTAAGCGACACATATACGTCACCATTTTTATTAATGGCCAGGTGGCGCGCATGACCGACATTATCCGCATAAATAACCGCAGAAAAACCATCGGGAAGTTTCAACCCTGCATTGTCCTTATCAGACACAACGCCCTTTACTGAATATGATTTCTTGTTTGAATTAAACTGGCAGGCTCCCACCAGGGCCAATGCAATCATCGCAAATGCTAATCTTTTCATAAACGATTCGATTAAATGATTTATGCAAATTTCTGAAATGTTGCCGGATAAACAGGATTTACCGGAACTTTCTTAAGATAAGAAAACAGCAATCCGCAAAAATTGTTTAGAACAATTCCAATTATGAATACTTAAATGATTGGAAACAAAGAATTAAAGCGCTTTCATGAAAATACACCCCGTTTACAACGATGATTTTAGTATTTCGAGTATGTCATTCGTATTACAATCCATATTCTACAAATGGAATCATCATTATATCGTTACAAACAAATAACAATCTCATGCTCGTTGCAAACGAAGGGAATCTTGTGGAAACTGAAGTCAGTTACTGTTCATGTGATTTTCAATCGCCTGTTATTGATGACTAATATAACCGGAGGTCTGAGTAAGTCCAATCTCGGGACTCTGACTTACAACAACCCTTCGTAAATAAAGAAATGGAGCATAAATTACTAATCTTTAATACATCGCACCGAATAGTCATCATAATCACCTGCCGCATAGTTTCCAATTGCATTGGAAGTAGTGACTAAAGTCCTGATTCCACCATGTCCGGTTGTTGAAGATGTAGTGGTGCTCCACCATAATCCTTCAAAGCCGTTGTCGTTGTACCAAAAACCTCCGGGTGCATGTGCATAGGGAAGAAAATGGTAACGCTCACCTCCCGGCAGAGCCGTAAATCCACTGCTGTTATTACTTATCTGATCATAGCCTGCGTCTCCCTCGTGAAGTGAAAGAGCAATACCATCCATACTAAGATCCCAACCTGATTTGGCGGCCATTGATTTGGCAATGCCGTCTCCACTGCCCCCGAATCCATATCCATTATTTATAAGAAAATCAGTCAGTGTGGTCCACTCAGCATCGCTCGGAACATGCCAGCCTTCAGGAGCGATATTCCGGCTATCGGAAACAACGTTCCAATCGTATAATCTACCATAAATTGCTGAATAATTTGGGTCATGTTTATAATCAGCATAGCCATTAGTCCCTTGAGGTAAATCCACATTTTCTGCAACTTTGGGAATGGGGTCACCATTCCTGAACTTTGTTGTACGGAGGTTTTCGACCATCCATGTCTGAGTCCCGATAGTCACGGTGTGATATTCATTACCATCCACATCTGTGACTGTTGGCCCGTTATATTGTGCCAATACAAACGGAATCTCCTCCCCATAGCTTAAGGCTGTCCTGTTGATCGCATAGGCCCGGAAATAATAATTTGTATTTGGCGTAAGACCGGAAATCTGGTGAATAAAATAACCCACTCCTTTACCATCCGCCGTTATATTGTTCATAATTGTTGGGTTGTGCGTGGTACCCCAACAGAACCCATGGGTTGTTGTTGCATTCCCTCCCATATATGGCACTTCACCACCAACTATCGCTGACATTGAATTAACTGTAATTACAACGGATGTGACTACTTTAGGGGTATCAGGTTGGAATGTGGCAGTAACCTGATTTCCATAAACTGTACCAACTGCATTTGTAGCATAGGCTCTTATATAATAGGTTGTATCCTGATTGAGCGTTACATCCACTGTGAAACTACCTTTGCCAAAACCACATGGAAAACTAAAATCCGGAATTGCGGGATTTTGATTTATACCAGCAACAATGCCATATTCTGTTACCTGGGAATTACCATCCGAAATAACCTCGCCTCCCAAGCGTACCTGATGAAATGTGACATATTCGATGATAACAGGATGCGTAATAACATTTGGAAGTGTTTCAAGTGGTGGTTTTTTGCAATTCAACAAGATCGGCATCGATAGCACCGCTATGAGCACGTAGAATATGGCCCGATAAATCTTCATCTCCTGACAGTTTAAATAAATTGATTTTTACTGAATCCAAGACAAAAATTACTGAAAGCACCCACAAAGTTATAGAATAATTAAATGATTAAAAAAAATTTCATCCCATTTTATAAGACAGATACACAGATATCGCGCTGAAGATTTTAATGTTTAAATATGCCCACCCAAAGTTTGAGTAACTGGCGAAATATGTGGCTTGTGATTGACAGGATTAAAATAATTCATACGATGATCCGTTTACTCGTTGGTTCTTGTGTTTTGTTTTTAATTGCAATTCTCCATTAAAAGCCATCGTATTTCCCGAAATTTAATGAAGAATATTTTTAAAAATAGGACACCTGTCGGGGTTAAATACAAACTCTTATCTTCCGTTTTAAAAGAGGACGCCTAAAAATAATTATTAACCACTAAGTGCGCAAAGTATTCGAAGAGTGCGTAAATCTAAATCCTTATAGGTAGGATATTTGCGTTCTTTGCGAAATTTCTTTGTGATCTTTGCGTTTAATGTTTTTGACTTATCATACAGCCGCTGTGGTTTTGAACCGATAAACCGGAATCAACAAAATATTTTATAAAAGGGATAATAGCTATATCATTAAAAACCACAGACCCGATTCGCCTTATTTGAAACGAGGCGAATCGGGTCTGTTATTAACAGCAAGTTTCTGTCTGGCTTAGTGATCACCAATGCGATTCGTCAAGTACCGGTTCATTCGGTTGCTTAGTTGCCTTTTTAGTCTTAGTGCCCTTTGCTTCTTTCACAGTTGTAGCACTGGTTGCGGCACTTTTTGCAGTGCTTGCAGTACCTTTTCCACCTTTGGCAATATTTTTTGCATCGTTTGCAGTACTCTTCGCATCGGCAGCTGTACTCTTGGCATCGGCAACAGTACTTTTCGCCTCATCAGCAGTACCCTTGGCAATTTCATACGCTGCTTTCGGATTTTTCAAAAAGAGCTTAGGATTCGAAACCATAAATTTTGCTGTGCCAAATACACCTTTTGCCTTACCTGCCGTTGCTTTTCCTTTTGCTGCGGTAGCTTTCCCTTTTTCGACAGTATCTGCCCCTTTTTGAGCCGTATCTGCTCCCTTTTCTACTTTACTTTTTCCCTTTACGGCAGTCACTTTTCCATTATCGGCATTATCGGCCTCCTTTACAGCAGGATCTGCCACCTTTTCAGATTTATTTTTTCCCTTGCCAAAAATACCCTTGGGTTCTTTTGCCTGAACATTCGATTGACAGACAAACAGAACAAACATAACAGCGCACAAAATTCTTAGATAGTTTTTCATTTTTTGAGTTAATTTTAAGATGATGAGTTTTATAAATATTGCATTAATTCTTTGGTTGTCAATGGCGCATAAGTAATAGCCAGTATGTAATGTCGTATTATTTTCTTTGCGGCTTTTCGCGTATTTGCGCGAATTTGTCTTTAGGTTCACGCAAAGACGCTGCATACGCAAAGCAGGAAAACAGATTTTTCCATCCTCTCAATTCAAGCAATACGACATTTTTTTATTCACAATCCTTACCACTCGTTTTTCACACAGATTAGTTTATATTTAAATTTGTATTATTGTCAAATTAGTAATGACACAAAACTAACGATATTTGATCATGCGATAAGAAAATGCAATGAGACAAAAAGGGGACAATTGATAAATAATCTCCGGAAATCAAATTTTGACCCGATTAATTGACTTTTTGATAGGTCGGGGAGACAATATCCAACGTCGAAAATCACCTTTGTTTCTGGCGAGGTATTTTGGGTTTTGTATTGGCAACCTGTATTTAAAACAATATTTGAGAAATGGATGAAGCGACTTATCGTTACAAACGATTGAATACAATCCGCTCGTTAGGAAAAAGGAGAATTAGTGGTCATATTAAATTAAAAATCAATAATTTTATGGATATCTGAAATTGAATTATTTCACGCTTTGCAAAGATTTGTAAAAATAAAAACCAATGAAAATAGGATAATGAACTTTCATCAAAGACAAAAATAGGACTACAATTGTCCTTTGACTGATCCATATTTTCATAAAAATATTCACTTTGATTAAGACCTTTTTTGATTTATAAATCCCTACTAACTGCTGACAACCAGAACATCGTTGCAAATGAGAGGAATCCGGTTTGTCGATAACAATATTCCATAATACATTTATAAACATTCAGTTTAAATTGAGTTTTAATATAACTTATTTGATATTTATTATCTATTTTAGCCGCTCATGAATTGAAAACATTATCGGGCATTAAATGCATTGCCTTGTAAAGCTTTAAAACATGAAAATTCAAACTAAACAATTAATTAATTGAATCTTAAAAATTCCAAAACTATGAAAACGTTACTTTTCGTTTTAAGCTTGTTCCTCGCAATTCAATTGGCGGGCCAGGAAACAGCAAAGCAAACTTATGAATCGCCGAATTTGAAAAAGGAAATTGGGAAACACAAAATTGTTGCTATTCTTCCGTTTAATGCGACAATTTCATACAGACGACCACCAAAGAATTTCGACGAAGCTCAGCATAAAACAGATGAAAAGAGTCTGGGTACAAGTCTTCAAAACGAAATGTTTACTTTTCTTTTGCGGAAAAGAAGTGAATACAGTGTAGACTTCCAGGATGTTGATAAATCGAATGCATTATTGCGGAAAGCTGGTTTGTTTGATAAATTAGATGAAACAACTGCTGATTCGATTTCAAAGATTTTAGGAGTTGATGCAATCATAAAATGTAGCTATTCTTACGAAAAAACAACTTCAGAGGGTGCTGCCATTGCAAAAACAATTCTGTTTGGAGGTATTGGCTCTAAAACAGCAAGCGGTTTATTGGTGATGCAAATTAAGAATGGTATTAATGGCGAAATGTTAATTGCTTAGTCGTTATTATGCCAGTAAGGGAAAACGGATGCCACTATTAGCCTTTCAAAAATTGATTTGCAGTACCTTCGGTTTAACTTATAAACAAATTCATTCAGGTATCGTTGCAAATTCGTTCC
>Ga0209697_10000402_pt1 | contig 71082 bp, 66 predicted proteins | sample AliMusrvi5mmetaG_FD_184115 | JGI IMG/M metagenome (GOLD analysis project Ga0209697, IMG submission 184115) | Freshwater lake bacterial and archeal communities from Alinen Mustajarvi, Finland, to study Microbial Dark Matter (Phase II) - Alinen... | ecosystem: Environmental > Aquatic > Freshwater...
GCGCCGCATCGGCTCGTGTCTTCCTCGTCGAGACTTGGCGTTGGAGTTCCATTCGTTCGCTTTTGGTGAGTTTCATTGCAACCTCCATGGTCGCAATCATACTTCCGTTTTAAACGTTACAGTCCACTAGCGCGGCGATGGAAGAAGGCGTCGTCAAGAAGATCGACAAGGCCGGACGCAAGCTCGCCATCGCGCATGCGGCGCAGGCCAGCATGCCAGCCATGACCATGGTCTACAGCGTCAAGGACGCCGCCCTGCTCGACAAGCTGCAGCCGGGGCAGAAGATCCGCTTCGTCACCGACCCGGCCGACGGCGGCATGACCGTTCTGCGTATCGAGGCGGCGAAGTAAATGAAGCAGAAGCACCTCCTGATCGGCCTGGCCGGCCTGCTGGTCATCGCCATTGCCTTGGGCGTGTTCTATTTCCGCGGCCAGGGCGGCGCAGGCGCAGCCGGCACCGCGCTGAGCCAGGCCGCGCTGACGCGCGCCGACACGCCGAGCTTCGGCGAGCCAACAGCGCCGGTGCACATCGTCGAGTTTCTCGACCCGGCTTGCGGCACCTGCGGCGAGTTCTATCCGTTCGTGAAGAAGATGATGGCCGCCAACCCCGGCAAGATCCGGGTCTCGGTGCGCTACGCGCCGTTTCATCCGGGATCGGACCAGGTGGTCAAGGTGCTTGAAGCCGCGCGCCTGCAGGGCCGGTTCAGCCAGGCGCTCGAGACGCTGTTCGCCTCGCAGGCCGTCTGGGTGCAAAACCACCACGCCAATGTCGACCTGGTCTGGGCGCCGCTGGGCAACCTGGGACTAGACATGGAGCGCCTCAAGGCCGACATGAATTCGCCCGAGATCGCGCAGCGCATCCAGCGCGACCTGGCGGACGCCAACAGCCTGGGCGTGGCCATGACGCCCGAGTTCTTCGTCAACGGCAAACCGATGCCGAGCTTCGGCTACGAGCAGCTCAAGACGCTGGTGGATGACGCGCTGGCCGGCGCGAAATAGGGCCGCAGCATGCAACGGATCCTGCGCGCAAGCCTCGCCTCCGTCCTGCTGAGCCTGGGCGGCGCCGGCGCCACGCTGGCCGACGCCCTGCCCGGCGCCACGCTGGAGGGCCTGCTGTCGCTCGCGAGAGCGAACAACCCGGACTACGCCAGCATGCGTTTTGAAGCGCAGGCCGCGGTCGAGCGGGTCGCACCCGCGGGCGCCCTGCCCGATCCGCGCCTGCGCACCGAGTTGATGGACATCACGCGCATGGGCGAGCAGAACCCGACGCTGCTGCCCGGCAAGGTCGGCAGCACGCGCTACACGCTGATGCAGGACCTGCCCTGGTTCGGCAAGCGCGGCCTCAAGCAGGATATCGCCCAACTCGAAGCCGACGCCAGCCAGCGCAAGGCCGAGGGCGGCTGGACCGAGCTGGCCGCGCGCATCAAGACCGTGCAGGCGCAGCGCCACTACCTGCGCCGCAATGCGCAGCTGACGCAGGAGATCATCGACCTGATGCAGCGCCTCGAAAAGGTGGCGCAGCTGCGCTACGCCGGCGGACTGGCCGCGCAGCAGGACGTGATCCGCTCGCAGGTCGAGCAGACGGCCATGCAGAGCGAACTGCTGGCGATCGAGGGCGAAGCGCGACAGGCCGATGCGCGCCTGAACGCCTTGCTGGCACGCCCCGGCGCGGCGCCGCTGGCCGCCGCCGAAACGCCGCCGGCGCCGCCAGCGCCGCTGGCGCGCGCGGCGCTGGAGGAGCGCGTGCGCAGCCGCAACCCGCAGCTGTTCGCACAAGACGCACTGCTGCAGGCGGCCGGCAAGAGCCGCGATCTCGCCTACAGCAACCGCTACCCGGACTTCACGCTCGCCATCGCGCCCACGCAGTACCAGACCGCGATCAAGGAGTGGGCGCTGATGCTGGAGATCAACATTCCGCTGCAGCAGGGCGCGCGGCGCGCGCAGGAGCGCGAGGCCGAAGCCATGCTGGCAGCGGCGCAGTCGCGCAAGGAGGCGCTGGCCAACCAGTTGCTGTCGGACCTGGCAGAGAACCTAGCCGCGATGGAGACGGCCAGGCGCAGCGCCGCCCTGACCGAGAGCAGCCTGCTGCCGCAGGCCGAACTGGGCCTGCGCTCGGCGCTGGCCGCGTACGAGAACGGCAAGGTCGACTTCGCCACCGTGCTTGACGCGCAGCGACAAATCCGCCTGGCCCGGCAGACCCGGATCAAGGCGCAACTCGAGGCGCAGATGCGCCTGGCTGAAATCGAAAGACTGGCAGGGGAAGAACCATGAAAAACGGCGCTGCAATGGCGATCGGCGTCGTCGCCGTGGCACTGGCCGCAGGTGGCGGCTACTGGGCCGGCCACCGGGGTCCGGCCAATACGCCGCAAGGCGCGGCGCCGACGCCTTCCGGGCCTGGCAAGCAGGAGAAGAAGCTGCTCTATTACCGCAACCCCATGGGCCTGCCCGACACCTCGCCGGTGCCGAAGAAGGACGCCATGGGCATGGACTACATCGCCGTCTTTGCCGGCGGTGCCGACGACGAGCCAGCGAGCGCCAATCAGCTCAAGTTCAGCACCGAGAAGATCCAGAAGATGGGCGTGCGCACCGAGGCGGCGCAGTTGCGCGTGTTGGAGCGCAGCGTGCGCGCGGCCGGGCGCATCGAGCCCGATGAGCGTCGCCTGTTCACGATCGCATCCAAGTTCGAGGGCTACGTCGAGCGCCTGCATGTGAACGTCACCGGCCAGCCGGTCACCAAGGGCCAGCCGCTGTTCGAGGCCTACAGCCCGGAGCTGGTTTCGGCGCAGCGCGAATACGCGATCGCGGCGCAGGGCGTCGACGCGCTCAAGGACGCTGCCAGCGAGACCCAGACCGGCATGAAGCAGCTCGCCGAAGCGAGCTTGCAGCGCCTGCGCAACTGGGACATCTCCGACGAACAGATCAAGGCGCTGGCCAAAACCGGCGCGACACAGCGCACGCTGAGCTTTCGCTCGCCGGCCAGCGGCATCGTGATGGAGAAGAAGGCCGTGCAGGGCATGCGTTTCATGCCGGGCGAGATGCTCTACCAGATCGCCGATCTGTCTGCCGTGTGGGTGGTGGCCGACGTCTTCGAGCAGGACCTGGCGCTGCTCAAGACCGGCGCCAAAGCCAGGGTTACGATCAACGCCTACCCCGACAAGGTTTTCACCGGCAGCGTAACCTACGTCTACCCGACGCTCAAGCCCGAGACTCGGACTGTGCCGGTGCGCGTGGAACTGGCCAACCCGGGCCTGCTGCTCAAGCCCGGCATGTTCGCCCAGGTGGAGCTCGGCGTATCGGTCAAGGCCAAGGTCGTCACCGTGCCGCTGTCGGCCGTGATCGACAGCGGCACGCGCCAGATCGTCCTGCTGAGCCAGGGCGAGGGGCGCTTCACGCCGCGCGAGGTCAAGCTCGGCGCGCGCAGCGACACCGTCGTCGAGGTGATCGACGGCGTGAAGGAAGGCGAGCTGGTGGTGGTCGCTGCCAACTTCCTGATCGACGCCGAAAGCAACCTCAAGGCCGCCGTGGCCGGCTTTGGCACGGCCCCGGCAACACCCGCCGCAGCGGCCAGCGCGCCGGCGACCAGGAGCGCCGGCCATCAGGCGCAAGGGGTCATCGACAGCATCGACCTGAAGGACGGCAGCATCAACCTGCGCCACGGCCCGGTGGCGAGCCTGAACTGGCCGGCCATGACCATGGAGTTCAAACTCGCCAACGCCGCCCTGCTAAAAGACGTGAAGGCGGGCGACAAGGTCAGCGTCGAGTTCGTCGAGCGCCAGCCCGGCGAGTGGGTCATCACCAGCGTCAAGAAATAGCATGCTGGCCAACATCATCGACTGGTCGGGGCGCAACCGCTTTCTGGTGCTGCTGGCCACGCTGTTCATCACGCTGTGGGGCATCTTCGCCGTGCTGCGCACGCCGATCGACGCGCTGCCCGATCTGTCGGACGTGCAGGTCATCGTCTACACCGAGTACCCGGGCCAGGCGCCGCAGGTGGTGGAGGACCAGGTCACCTACCCGCTGACCACGGCCATGCTGTCGGTGCCGAAGTCTAAGGTGGTGCGCGGCTTTTCCTTCTTCGGCGCGTCCTTCGTCTACATCATCTTCGAGGACGGCACCGACATCTACTGGGCGCGCTCGCGCGTGCTGGAGTACCTCAACTTCGCCTCCGGGCGCATGCCCAAGGGCATCACGCCGCAGATCGGCCCGGACGCCACCGGCGTCGGTTGGGTCTACCAGTACGCGCTGCTGGCCAAGGACAAGACGCTGGCCGAGCTGCGCTCGATCCAGGACTGGTATGTGCGCTACCAGTTGAGCAAGGCGCACGGCGTGGCCGAGGTGGCATCGGTCGGCGGCTTCGTGCAGACCTACCAGGTGACGGTGGACCCGGTCAAGCTGCGCGCCTACGGCATCCCCCTGATGAAGGTGGCGCAGGTGATCCGCGACTCGAACCGCGATGTCGGCGGGCGCGCCGTCGAGATGGCCGAGACCGAGTACATGGTGCGCGGCAAGGGCTATCTGCGCGGCAAGGACGACATCGAGATGCTGGTCGTGAAGGCCGACAAGGGCACACCGGTGCTGGTGCGCGACATCGCGCGCGTCGAGCTCACACCCGATGAGCGCCGCGGCCTCACCGAACTCAATGGCGAAGGCGAAGTGGTCTCGGGCATCGCGATGGCGCGCTACGGCCAGAATGCGCTCGAAGTCATCGCCAACCTCAAGGAAAAGATCGCCGAGATCGGCCCCGGTCTGCCAGCCGGCGTCACGGTGCAGACGGTGTACGACCGCTCCGAGCTGATCCACCGCGCCATCGACACCCTCAAGCGCACGCTGCTCGAAGAATCCTTGATCGTGGCAGCGGTCTGCGTCGTCTTCCTGCTGCACATGCGCAGCGCGCTGGTGGCGATCCTGATGCTGCCGGTGGGCATCCTGATCTCGTTCATCGCCATGCGGCTGCTCGGCATGAGCTCGAACCTGATGAGCCTGGGCGGCATCGCGATTGCCATTGGCGCCATGATCGACGCCGCCATCGTCATGATCGAAAACGCGCACAAGCATCTGGAGCGATTGCCGGAAAAGCATACGAGCAGCGAACGTTTCGACACCATGCTGGCCGCCTGCAAGGAAGTCGGCCCCGCCCTGTTCTTCTCGCTGCTGATCATCACGGTCTCGTTCCTGCCAGTGTTCAGCCTCGAAGGCCAGGAAGGCCGCCTGTTCTCGCCGCTGGCCTACACCAAGACCTTTGCCATGGCCGGCGCGGCGTTGCTGTCGGTGACGCTGGTGCCGGTGCTGATGCTGCTGTTCATCCGCGGCAAGGTGATGCCGGAGGCGAAGAACCCGGTCAACCGTTTCCTGATCTGGATCTACCGCCCGATCATCCAGGGCGTGATGCACTGGAAGAAGCTCACGGTGCTGGTCGCGCTGCTGCTGCTGGCCGTCTCCTGGTACCCGGCCTCGCGCCTGGGCTCGGAATTCATGCCCACGCTCAACGAGGGCTCGCTGCTCTACATGCCGGCCTCACTGCCGGGCATGTCGATCACGAAGGCCGCAGAATTGCTGCAGACGCAGGACAAGATCATCAAGAGCTTTCCGGAAGTGGCCTCTGTCTACGGCAAGGCCGGACGCGCCAATACCGCGACCGACCCGGCGCCGACCGAGATGTTCGAGACCGTCATCAACCTCAAGCCCGAATCCGAGTGGCGCGCGGGACTCACCACCGACAAGCTGATCGCCGAGATGGACAAGGCGCTGCAGTTCCCCGGCGTGGCCAACTCCTGGACGATGCCGATCAAGGCGCGCACCGACATGCTCTCCACCGGCATTCGCACGCCGATCGGCATCAAGGTCTTCGGCAAGGACCTGGGCGAGATGGAGAAACTGGCGCGCCAGATCGAGACCGTGGTGAAGGCCGTGCCCGGCACCACCAGCGCCTTCGCCGAGCGACTGACCGGCGGCTTCTACCTCGACATCGAGCCGGACCGCGCGCAGCTGGCGCGCTACGGCCTGGGCGTGGGCGACCTGCTCGACGTCGTCGGCACCGCCTTGGGCGGCGAGATGGTGACGACCACGGTCGAAGGCCGCGAGCGCTTCGGTGTGACCGTGCGCTACCCGCGCGAACTGCGCAGCGACCCGCAGCAGATTGCGCGCGAAGTGCTCATTCCCACCATGGATGGCGCCATGATTCCGCTCGGCCAGGTCGCCAAGGTGGTGATCACCAAGGGCGCACCGGGCATCCGCACCGAAAACGCGCTGCTCTCGGCCTATATCTACGTCGATATCCGCGATCGCGACATCGGCAGCTATGTGGCCGACGCGAAGAAGGCGGTGGCGGCGCAGGTCCAGTTCCCGAGCGGCTATTACGTGACCTGGAGCGGCCAGTTCGAGTACATGGAGCAGGCCATCGCGAAGATGAAGATCGTGATCCCGGTGACGCTGCTGATCATCTTCCTGCTGCTGTATCTAAACTTCCGGCGCATCACCGAGACGCTGATCGTCATGCTCTCGGTTCCCTTCGCGCTGGTGGGCGGCGTCTGGCTCATGTGGCTGCTCGGCTACAACCTGTCGGTGGCCGTGGCCGTGGGCTTCATCGCGCTGGCCGGCGTGGCGGCGGAGACCGGCGTCATCATGCTGATCTACCTGGACCACGCCTGGGAAGCCATCAAGACGAAGTGCCGCGCGGCCGGGCGTGAGCCCGGTGTCGCCGATCTGTACGAGGCGGTGATGGAGGGCGCGGTCGAGCGCGTGCGGCCCAAGATGATGACGGTGGTCGCGATCATGGCGGGCCTCTTGCCCATCATGTGGGGCACCGGCACCGGCTCCGAAGTGATGAGCCGCATCGCCGCGCCGATGGTCGGCGGCATGATCTCGTCGACCGTGCTGACGCTGGCCGTGATCCCGGCGATCTACGCGCTGGTCAAGCAGTGGCGGTTGCAGCGGGGCATGGAAGGCTGACGCGGGTTCATCGCGGGATGCGGCTTTTCCATCGCCGCGATCTGCACTTCATCGCACGGGGGCTGTACGGCAACCATGCGCTGGACTACAGTTCGGCTCATGCGGTCAGTAGCACCGTTTTTTGGGAGAACACCATGACCATTGCCGATGATTTGCACCGACTCGAACAACTGCGCGACCGGGGCAGCCTGAGCGCCGAAGAATTCGAGCGCGCCAAAAGCAAACTGCTCAACGCGCCGCATCCGGCCGAGCCCGCCCTGCAGGCCATCAACAACTTCCGGCGCTCGTCCACGGACCGCTGGTTTGGCGGCGTCTGCGGCGGGCTGGCGATTTCCACCGGCATGGAGGCCTGGATCTGGCGCATCCTGTTCGTCTTTGCGCTGTGCACCGGCTTCGGGCTTCTGGTCTATCTGGCACTCTGGATCTTCGTGCCGCTCGACTCCACCGTGCCGCTGCAGCAGTCCAAGTGAGGTCGGCATGAGAAACTGGTTGCGCCAGAACCGGGGCTTTCTGGCTTTCCTGCTGCTGCTGGGCTTGTTCAGAACCGCCGTGGCCGACTGGAACCCGATCCCTTCGGGTTCCATGCACCCCAACATTCTGGAAGGCGATGTCGTGCTGGTGAACCGACTGGCCTACGACCTCAAGCTGCCCCTGACCGATCGCGTGATCATGGCACTGGGCGAGCCGCAGCGCGGCGACATCGTGACCTTCACCTCGCCGCGCGACGGCGTGCGCCTGATCAAGCGCATCGTCGCGCTGCCGGGCGATCGCATCGCCATGCGCGACAAGCAGCTGATCCTCAACGGCCAGGCCGCCGGCTATGCCGCCCTGCCGACACCGTCCACGCGCGCCGCCATCGATGCACCCTGGCAGGCGCAGGCTTACCAGGAGCAGGTGGCGGGCGTAACCCGCGCCATCCAATGGCTGCCGGGTGTGGCAGCGCGCGACAACTTCGACGAGCAGACCGTCCCTGACGGCCACTACCTGATGCTGGGCGACAACCGCGACAACAGCGCCGATTCGCGCTACATCGGTCTGGTGCCACGCCGCTTGCTGATCGGCAAGGCGGTGCGCGTGCTGCTGTCGGTCGACATGCTCGGCGTCTGGTGGCCGCGGCTGGAACGCTTCGGCCAGGCCCTGGTCTGAACGCAGGATCCACAGCGCCCTCCCACCTGCTGACACGCCGATGCGCTAAGCTCCGGCACAAGCCGACGCGGATGGTGCCGACAGCACCGGACTGCGTCGAACCGACAAACCCGCAAAGGACTGGCATGGCCTACCCGCCCGAATTTCTCAAGCTCGTCGACGAGTTCATCCACCTGGCCAACCGTCTGGCCGAAAACGACAAGGGCGGCGAGGTCAGCGCCGCCATCCTGTTCGCAGCAGGGCGCTACAACGCCTTCAACTTCGTGTCGCAGAACGGCTCCGAGCAAGACAAGGAAAAGGCCGTGGAGTTCTACGTCTCGGAGTACCACAAGGCCATCGTCTCCAACCTCGACGGCGTGGTCGGCCCGGTGGTCAAGCCCCAGGGCTGAGGCCGGCGACGGCGGCGACCCGCGCCGCTCAGAACAGGACGCGGCAGCGCAGCGTGCCCGGCACCTCGGCCAGCTTGGCCAGCGCCAGGTCGGAGTGGGCGGCGTCGATGTCGATCACGACGTAGCCGATCGAGCCCCGCGTCTGCAGGTACTGCGCGGCGATATTGATCCGGTTGTCGGAGAAGACCTGGTTGATGCTCGCGAGCACGCCCGGCACATTGCGGTGGATGTGCAGCAACCGGTGTTTGCCCGGGTGCGCCGGCAAGGCCACCTCGGGGAAGTTGACCGATGACGTCGAGGTGCCGTTGTCGCTGTACTTGACGAGTTTCTCCGCGACCTCGATGCCGATGTTGCCCTGGGCCTCGACAGTGGAGCCGCCGATGTGCGGCGTCAGGATCACGTTGTCGAGTCCGCGCAGCGGCGATTCAAATACGTCCGTGTTGCTGCGCGGCTCCACCGGAAACACGTCGATCGCGGCGCCCAGCAGTTTCTTCTGGCGCAGGGCCTCGGCCAATGCCTCGATCACGACCACGGTGCCGCGCGAGGCGTTGATCAGCACGCTGCCCTGCTTCATCTGCTCCAGCTCGGCCGCGCCGATCATCCATTGCGTGGCCGGCGTTTCCGGAACGTGCAGGCTGACCACATCGGCTTGCGCCAGCAGATCGCCAAGGCGGGCAACCGGCCGGGCATTGCCCAGCGGCAGCTTGGCCGCCACATCAAAGAACACGACCTGCATGCCCAGGCCTTCGGCCAGCACGGAGAGCTGCGTGCCGATGGCGCCATAACCGACGATGCCCAGCGTCTTGCCGCGGATCTCGAAGGCATTGTCGGCCGACTTGAGCCAGCCGCCCCGATGCGCCACGGTGCTCTTTTGCGGCACACCGCGCAGCAGCAGGATGGCTTCGGCCAGCACCAGTTCCGCCACCGATCGCGTATTGGAAAAAGGCGCGTTGAACACGGCGATGCCGCGCTCGCGCGCCGCATCAAGATCGACCTGATTGGTGCCGATGCAAAAGCAGCCGATCGCGGCAAGCTTGCCGGCATGCGCCAGCACCTCGGCGCTGAGCTGGGTGCGGGAGCGGATCCCGATGAAATGCGCGTCGGCAATTCTGCGTTTGAGTTCGTCATCGGACAAGGCGCCCGGCAGCGACTCGATCTGCGTGTAGCCCGCTGCCTGCAATACGGTCAGCGCGGACGGATGGATGCCTTCGAGCAGCAGGAATTTGATTTTGTTCTTGTCGGTGGAAGTCTTGATCATGTCTGGCAGGCCTTTGAAAGCCATGAGGGTATGGCTGACTAATGTAGTCAGCTTGATCGACGCGCGCTGGCGCCGGCTCGCATAACCCTTTCATCAGTGCTTGCAGCGAGCGCATGGGATTGGCTTGAGGTCTAATGCGAGCAGACCATCAGCAACCCTGCCTTAATCCGAATGACCTTCGCAACCGGCCGCAGCCGAAGCAATTTGAAACCATGAATTCCGGGACGGACAAGAGCAGCAAGCCAGGGGGCGGGTGGACACCGCGTGCAGCGGGACGCATCGTTCTGATTTATGCGGTGTTTGCCGGCTTGTGGATACTGCTGTCGGACGGTGTCCTGGTCTGGCTGGTGAACGACCCTTCGCAGATTGGCTTTTTCAGCACGGTCAAAGGCTGGCTGTTTGTCGGCGTCACCTCACTGCTGCTGTTTGGCCTCATTCAGCGCCTCCTGAACCACGTGCTGAGCCTGTCCCGGCGCGAGCATGAAGCACAGGCTGAAAGCAACAAGAACCAGCAGTTGCTGGCAGCCATCATTCACAACTCCGCCGATGTCATCTTTGTCAAGGACCTCGACGGGCGCTATCTGCTGTTCAATGAGGCGGCCGAGCGGGTCACCGGCAAGGCCAGGGCGCAAGTCCTCGGTTTTGACGACACGGCACTGTTTCCGCCCAAACAGGCGCAACGACTTCGCGACAATGATCGCCAGATGCTGGAGTCGAACGTGGCAAGAACTTATGAGGAGCTTGTCCAGACCGTCGACGGCCAGCGCATCTATCTCGCCACCAAGGGGCCGCTGCGCGACAGCGAAGACCGTGTCTTCGGCCTGTTCGGGATTTCACGCGACATCACCGGACGCAAGCAGGCCGAGGAGGAGCTCCGGATCGCCGCCACCGCCTTCGAGTCGCAGCTCGGCATGATGGTCACGAACGAGAATCGGGTGATCCTGCGCGTGAACCAGGCCTTCACCGACATCACCGGCTACGGCGCACACGAAGCGGTCGGACAGACCCCCCGCATGCTCAGTTCCGGCCGGCACGATGCAGCTTTTTATGCCGTCATGTGGGAAGAAATCAAGGGGCGCGGATCCTGGCAGGGCGAAATCTGGAACCGACGCAAGAACGGCGATGTGTACCCCGAATGGCTGACCGTCACCGCCGTCAAGGATCAGTCGGGACTGACGACGCATTACGTCGCCACGTTCAGCGATATCACGTCGCGCAAGAGCGCCGAGGATGAAATCAGGAACCTGGCTTTCTATGACCCTTTGACGCGCCTGCCGAACCGCCGGTTGTTGATGGACCGCCTTGGCCTGGCCCTGTCTGGCGGATCCCGGCACCGCCGCAAGGTGGCGCTCCTGTTCGTCGACCTGGACAACTTCAAGACGCTCAACGATACGCAGGGGCATTACCAGGGCGATCTGCTGCTGCAGCAGGTGGCGAGCCGCCTGTCGGCCTGCGTGCGCGAGGGCGACACCGTGGCCCGACTCGGTGGCGACGAGTTCGTCGTGATGCTGGGTGACCTCGACAACAATCCGCTGGAGGCCGCGACCGAAGCCAAGGCCGTCGGCGAAATCATCCTGGCCGCCATCGCTGAACCGTACCAACTTTCCGGGACGAGCTATCACAGCACAGCGAGCATCGGCGTGACCTTTCTGGGCGACCAGCACGAAAACATCGACGAGCCGCTCAAGCGCGCCGATCTGGCGATGTATCAGGCCAAGACCGCCGGGCGCAACACCTTGCGATTCTTCGACACCCAGATGCAGGCCATCGTTTCAGCGCGCGCAGCGATGGAGGCCGATCTGCGCCATGCCGTGAGCAACGAGCAGTTCCTGCTGCACTACCAGGCACAGATCGAAGAACCAAACCGGACTGTGGGTGCCGAGGCGCTGCTGCGCTGGGAGCACCCGCTGCGCGGTCTGGTGCCGCCCGCCGAATTCATCCCGATGGCCGAGGAAACCGGCTTGATCCTGCCCCTCGGACACTGGGTCCTGGAAGCGGCCTGCGCGCAACTGACACGCTGGGCCGGCCAGCCCGGGATGGCGCACCTGACCATGAGCGTCAATGTCAGCGCCCGGCAATTTCATCAGGATGATTTTGTCGACGAGGTGCTGGCCGTGCTGGCGCGCACCGGCGCCGATCCGCAGCGACTCAAGCTGGAACTGACCGAGAGCGTGCTGATCGCCGACGTCGAGGGCGTCATCGCCAAGATGACCGTCCTCAAGGGCAAAGGCGTCGGCTTCGCGCTGGACGACTTCGGCACCGGCTACTCGTCTCTCTCCTACCTGAAGCGCCTGCCGCTCGATCAGCTCAAGATCGACCAGGGCTTCGTGCGCGACATCCTGCACGATGCCAATGACGCGGCGATTGCCAGGATGGTGCTGGCCCTGGCCGACAGCCTGGGGCTGAGCGTCATCGCCGAAGGCGTGGAAACCGAACTGCAGCGCGAATTCCTGGCCCGTCTGGGATGCCACAGCTACCAGGGCTATCTGTTTGGCCGGCCGGTGCCGATCGAGGTGTTCGAAGCAAGGCTTCAGCGCGGCTGAAGTGCCGCTGACGGCGCAACCATCAGACGCGTGATTGGCGGCATTGGCGCCAGCATTCAGTATTCGTATTCCAGTTGCAGCCGCAGCGTGTGGCCCGGCGTATTGCTGTTGGCACCCAACAGCCAGGCCGCGTTGTAGACAAGGGCCTGGTGTCCGCCCAGCGGCAGCTTGCCGAAGACCGCCGGGCCGGCCTGATGCAACTGCTGGTCAAATGGCAGCCAGTCACGCCATGGCCCGAGGCTGCCGAAGCCCTGAGCGCCCAGTTCCAGTTCGGGCTTCCAGCGGTAACGCAGCTGCCATTGATAGTCCAGTTCGGTTGACCCGGGCTTGTCCGCGGCGATATGCCGGCCCAGCAGCAGATTCAGATTGGCCACCAGGCGCGGCGTGAACTCCATCTGGAACAGGGGGCCGAAGTGCAGTTCCCAGCCTTCAGCACGATCAGCAGGACGCTCGACTTCAAGAACCACACCGACATCGACCGGGTACTTGCCGGTCTCGGTCAGCTGAAACTTGTTCTCCCACTCGAAGGCGTCGAAGCGCCAGCCGTCGGGGGTATGGCGGTTGGCCGCGGCCGTCAACTCCGTCGACCACCAGGCATTCATGCCATAGGCCAAACCGATCGAGAGTGCGCTTTCGCGAGTGCCGCCGCGCGCCCTCGATGTGCCGAACTGGAAGCCGATTTCCTTTTCGCCCTCTTCGACGATCGGGCTGTTGACCGCGTCGTTGGGTCCGGCGTGCGCCACGGAAAGAAGCGGCAGTGAAATGACGAGGCACAGCAGAACGCCTGCCCCCGCCTTGATTGCGGTTTGCATGATGGATCGACTCCGGAAGAAACAGGGATGAATGAACGGTGGGCTTGCCGCTGCGCTCAACTGACCGGGCCGACCGGCGCGCGCTGCTGCGCCTTGACCCAGCGCGTGCCGCCGAGCAGCAGGAGCAGGGTCAGCGCATAGAACGCAAGCTGCAGACCGGTCGGCTGCGCCTCGTAGCCGGCCAGCGCATGGGCCAGCGTGCCCACGGGCGAGTCCATGCGGAGCCAGCCCGAGCTGTCCCACAGGGTCTGTCCCCATGCATTGAACAGGCCGGCCTGCGCCAGAGCGCGCGCCAACTGGCTGGCGATGGACGCCGCAAACAGCTGAACCAGCCCATTGGTGACGGCAAACATCTGACGCACCGGCACGCGCGCAAGGCCTGCATAAAGCAGCAAGCCCACTGCGGTGCCGCCCGCAACACCCACGAGCGCGCCGGCCAGTGTGCTTCCCTGATCGGACCCGCTGGCATAGCCCGCAACAAACAGGACGGTCTCCGCCCCTTCGCGCAAGACCGACAGGGCAACGACCACGAGCAGCGCCCACGGCTTGCGCCGGCCGCGCCCGAAGGCGCTGCCCAGCGCGCGTGCATCGGCCGCGGCTTGCGCACCCTGGTTCGACACCCAGACGCAATGCCAGATCAGCATGACGAGAGCGACGCCCAGGATGGCGGCATTGACCAGATCCTGCCCGACGCCATCGGCCCAGGCGCTGATGTGCCCGGCGGCAGCGGCCAGGATCAGGGCGCCGGCCGCGCCGAGAACAACGCCCGCGCCCAGCCAGGCGCTGCGTCCGTGCAAACGGCGCGTGGCCGCCGCGATGATGCCGACGAACAGGGCCGCTTCCAGCGTTTCGCGAAAGACAATGATGGCAACACCGAGCATGAGGACTCCGATAGGCGCGTTGGATGCGTCATTCCGCGATGACAACGCCCTTGGCCGACGTCTCATGAAACTCGCCGACGAAGCTGTAGCGCCCCGGCTTGAGCGGTCCGATGAAGATCGTCGCGGTCGAACCCGCCGGTATGACCTTCTCGCGGTTCAGGTCGTGGCTCTCGAATTCTTCGGGCGTCGTGTCCTGATTGTGGACCAGCAGCTTCACACGCTGCCCGGCCGGCACCTTCAACTCGGCCGGCGCGAACTGGTGGTTCTTGATCACGAGCAGCACCTGCGGCTCGGCGGCCAGGGCGCTTACGGCCATCACGCTGGCGGACAGCAGGGTCAGGACAAGGAAACGCAGTCGGGTCATGGTGGCAGGCTCCGGTGGGTGGATTGCAGAAGACATGGCTGAATGATAATGAGAGTCATTCGCATTGTCAAGCGATCTCAAGAACCCCACGCGTCATCTAGGACGAAACGAAGCAAGAGACCGGCACCGAGCCGGTCTCTTGCTTCGTCAATCAGCGCATCTGGTAGCTCGCCACACCCGCGGCATCGAGTTCGCGTCGAAGCTCGCCGCGGTGCAGCAGGTAATTCAGGCAGGCCACGCTCTCACCGGTGGCCAGATTGAGCAGACTCGTGTCGGCAGCGTCGATACCGCGTCCGAACAGCGCGGCAAAGACATCGATCACGCGCCGCGGTTCCTTGAGGGTCTTGCGCAGCCGGTCCAGCGTGCGTTCCTGCGAGGCGCCGAGGTAGTCGAGCCGGGCGTGCAGGCCGCGAAAGCACTCGTTGTGCGCGGGCAATACCAGCACGTCATCAGGCACCTCGCGCTTGAGCTTGGCCAAGGATTCGAGCCAGTCCTGCATCGGGTTGGCGTCGGGCTCGGTCGGATGCACCGACACGTTGGACGAGATGCGCGGCAGGACCTGGTCGCCGGAGATCAGCAGCTTCAGGTCGGCACAGTAGAAGCAGGCGTGCTCGGGTGAGTGGCCGGTGCCGACGATGACACGCCAGCTGTGCGCGCCGATCCGGATGTCTTCGCCGTCCTTGATGCGCCGATAGCTCTCGGGCAGGGCGTGGATGTGCTTGCCGAAGTTGCCGAAGCGCGCCTGGTATTTCTCGATCGCCTCGTCGCTCCAGCCAGCCTGGCGATAGAAGCGCACGCCATCCTCGGGCGCTTCGCGTCCGGTGTCTGCGGTCAGCACACGGCAGTGCAGGTACTCGAGCTGCGTCATCCACAGCCTGCAATTGAATTTGCGCGTGAGCCAGCCCGCCATGCCGATATGGTCCGGGTGCATGTGCGTGGCCAGAATGCGTGTCAGCGGACGCTGCTCGGTGGTGTTGGCAAAGATCTCGCGCCAGGCCGCCAGGGTGTCGTCAGTGCGCATGCCGGTGTCGACCACGGCCCAGCCGGTGTCGTCTTCCAGGCCCCAGACGTTGATGTGGTTGAGCACGTAGGGCAGCGGCATGCGCATCCAGACCACACCGGGCGCAATTTCGATGACCTTGCCGGTTTCGGGCGGGGCCGCGAACGGATAGATCAGCGTTGGCTTCTCAAGCCGCTCTCGTGGCTGCAGGGTATCGGTCATGGATGAGGCTTTCGCAAGAATCGGACACAGACGCCATGGTAGCCGCACGGCACAGCCGGCGCGCCTCGGTCCGGCGGCACTACACTGCAACCGACCCGAAAGGAAAATCCGGCATGATCCGATTGCACTACTCGCCCAGCACGGCCAGCATGGCCCCGCACATGGTTCTGGAGGAATTGGGCGTTGCGTTTGAATTGGTCAAGATTGACCGCGAAGGCGGCGAACTCGATTCCGCGGCCTACCGCAAGCTCAATCCGAACGGCCTGATCCCTGTGCTGGTGGACGCCGACCTGGTCCTGTATGAGTCGGCCGCCATCTGCCTGCATCTGGCCGACACCCACCCGGGTTGCGGCCTGCTGCCGCCGGTCGGGACCGTGGCACGGGCGCACTGCTACAAGTGGCTGAGCTGGCTGTCGACCACATTGCAGCAGGCGCTGATCGTCTATTTCTATCCCGAGCGCTGGGCCGACTCCGCCGACGCGCAGGCACAGGTCAAGGCGCATGCCGGGCAAAAGGTCCTGCTCCTGCTGGAACAGATCGACGCGCAACTGGCCGGCCATGCCGGCCCCTGGCTGTTGGGCGATGCCTGCACCCTGCCCGACCTGTACGCCATGATGCTTTGCCGCTGGACCCGCAATTTCGAAGGTCGCAAGGCGCGCGACTTCACGCACATTGGCCCTTGGCTCAACCGGGTCCTGAGCCGTCCAGCCGTGCAACGCGTTTTGGCACGAGAAGAATTGCAGCCGCCGTGGGTATGAAAGCGCCGGCGCTCTTCGTCTATGTGAAGGTCCCGGTGGATGCCGATCGGCCCGACCCGTTTCACAGCCGCGAAGAGCAGATCGACCAAGCGTTGCAGCGCAACGGCGTCGGCTCCGTGATTGGCTGGGGTGATTCGCTCGGCGATGAACGGGCCGACGGCTCGCGCGCCATCGCGTTCAACCGCATCGACATCACGGTCACGGACCTGATGGCGGCCCGCTCCGTATTGCAGACCGTCCTTGGCGCCCTGCGCGTGGCAAGCGGCACCGAGATCCACTACACGCGCGATGGCATGGCCCTGATGGACGTCTGGGCGCTGCCGGACTGGTTGCTGGAGCAGCCGGTTCCGGCAGTACGCCAGCGCGCCAGCGTCGCGCGCGGAAGAATCTGAACCGGACGCGCTCACATCAGGCCTACAGCGACTGCGATCCGCGCACTGACGAAAACAGTCACCCGTTCTCCATGCCGGCGCCCAGTCCGACGATCCAGCGCACCAGCAGGGCACAGGCAACGAGCAGCGTCACGGCAACAAGGCGACTGCCAGCACTGTCACGCGAAGGCGGCACCCGATCGGGCAACCACTTGTCGCCAGCAATCATCGGCATGACCAGATTGTTCTTTTTCACAAGGTAGTAGGCGGCGACCGCCGCCAGATGCAACAGCACCAGCAGCATCAGCACCAGTTGCCCGACATTCTTGTGATAGCCCGTCACCCAGTGCACTGTGGCGCGCGACACGAACAGGCTCAACGGTCCGAAGGCTTCCCCCTTGTCCTCGCTGAACATGCCGCTGCTCACCTGTGCCATCAGAAAGAACAGCATGGCGAAGATCGATGCGGCCCCGAGCGGGTTGTGTCCGATCGCGTGCTCCGGCGGACTTTGTCCTCGCAAGTACGCCATGATCGATCGCGGACGATAGACGAACGCCGAAAAACGCGACCAGCGCCCGCCGATCACGCCCCAGACCAGGCGAAACAAGAGCAGGCTGGCGACGGCGTAACCCGCCCTGAAATGCCAGCCCATGGCGTCGCCGCCGATCTTGCCCGTGACAAACAGAGCGGCCACGCAGGTCGCCAGTGCCCAGTGAAACAAACGGGTCGGCAGGTCCCAGATCCGAACCTTCTTCATGCCATCCAACCTTTCTCGATTGAACCGTCCAACGCGACGGGAATTGCGATCCAGTGTAAATTGCAGCCTGCAGCTTGTCCTGCACGCAGGCAAAGGCGCTTGGAAGGCAGACAAGCGCCATCCGTCACGCCAATGATTTGGCGCACATCCATCCAGATTAAGGATTACTTTGATGAAGAAGCTCGTCTTGTTGACACTCGCCACCCTGACTGCCGGCCTGGCCGCTACGGCCCATGCGCAGTTCCGCACGCCTGAGGCTGCGATCAAGTACCGCCAGGGCGTGATGACAGTGCAAGGGCGCGCCTTTTATGGTTCGATTGGCGGCATGGTCAACGGTCGCGTTGCCTACGACCCGAAAGTCGCAGCAGAGAGCGCCGAACTGGTCCGGCTGCTGTCCGCCCTTCCGTGGCAGGCCTTCGGACCCGGGACGGACAAGGGTGCTCCGACCGACGCCAAGCCCGCCGTCTGGACGGAACAGGCCAAATTCAAGGATCTGGCCGAACGCATGCAGGCCGAAGTGGCCAAGCTGGCCACAGCCGCGAAAGCCGGCAATCTGGAAAGCCTGAAGGCGGCCTATGGCCCCGCCCGCGATGCCTGCAAGGCCTGCCACGACGCGTTCACGAGCCAGTAGCCGCTACCATGGCACACCATGGACCTCGGATCGCTGATCGAGACACATGGGTACTGGGTGCTCGTCATCGGCTGCCTGCTCGAAGGCGAGACGATCCTGCTGCTGGCCGGCTTCGCCGCGCATCGCGGCTACCTTGACCCCTGGGCGGTCGTCGTCATCGCGGCGGTCGCGGGCTTTCTCGGTGACCAGTTCTTCTTCTGGCTCGGCCGTCGTCACGGCAAGCTGGTCCTGGCGCGCTGGCCGACAGTGATGGCACACAACGACCGATTGCAGCGCCTGATCGCGCGTTACCACACAGCGGTGATCATCGGCGTGCGCTTCACCTATGGCCTGCGCATCGCAGGGCCGGTTCTGATCGGCATGTCGGCCGTTTCAAGGGGTCGCTTCGCCCTGCTCAACGCCGTGGGCGCCGTGCTGTGGGCCTGCCTGATCGCGGGCATCGGCTGGTCCTTCGGCAAAGCCGCAGAAATGCTGATGACCCGAATCCAGAATGCGCAAATCTGGCTCCTGCTCGGGCTGGCCGCACTGGCCCTTCTTGTCTGGCTCGTGCAGCACCGCCGGCGCGACTGAGTACTGAAACGGACGCGGTGGTGCATCGGCGCGGGCACGCAAGGCGATGCACGGCGATCGCTATTTCTGTGCGGTCAGCTTTTCATCCGCCGCCGCGATCACGGCCAGATGGCTTCGATAGACGGCCGTTGCATGAAGCAGATTACGCAGCAGCCAGCCATTGGAGACGATCAGCGCGACACCGGCCGGGTAGACAAACCAGACCGGCCAGACCACCGCCAACAGCAACAGCGCACACGCTGCAAGGTGCGCGCGCAGCTGGCGGTCGATGCGCGTCTGCGGCAAGACCTTCTTCATGTTCGGCGCCGCCACCCGGCGTGCGCCGCGGCTCTGCAGATGCAGCCAGACCAGGAACGGAACGATCTTGTACAGCATGCCGATCGTCACCGAGACAAAACCGTCGAACAGCAGCAGCGCGCCAAACAGCAAGGGCCAGCGCGGCCAGGCGTTGACCGCCGGCAGCAACTGCGCCGCCAGCCACACCGCGCAGGCGAGCAGGCCCGATGCCATGGACAGGTTCCAGAAGTGATGCGTCGCGTCGTGGACCGGGCGCTTGCTGCGGCGCAGGACGCGCAGGGTCACGCCGCAGAAAACCGCGCCACTGGCCACCATCGCCGCTGCAAGGAGCACGGCCGGCCCCGACCACCCGGCGAGATCGGCCAGCGTCCACAACAGGACGCAGCCCAGGGCGGCGGCCACAAAGCGCCGTCCGAACCAGGCCGGGTACTCGGGCGTGATCTGGAACATCGGAACCACCACCAGCGCCACCGCCGCCAGCACGATGCCGTTCCAGGCCATGAAGCCCCAGCCCAGATGCAGATCGGTCAGTTGCGCAAGCGGCCAGTCCAGCGACCAGCCCAGCGCAACGGCCAGCGCCAGGCCCGAAACCGCGGTCACGATCAAGCCGAGAATGCCGGTCTTCAAGCCGATCAGCGTCGGGTTCGAAGCGGCCATGCCGCGCAGGGCGCGCGCCGCCGCCACGACGAACAGCGCCACGCCAGCGCCGAGCAGGCCGACGGCAAGGCCGAACAACAGCGGCGCTTCAAGCAGAAATGCTGCCGCCAGAAACAGGGCGCCGGGCGTGACCGCCGCGTGCACCCAGGTGGCGACCTGCAACGGCCGCGCCAGATTGGCTCCGACCACGACCGGCAGCAACTGCTGCAGGGATCCCAGCATGGCCTGCAGCATGAAGCCAGCCGTTAGCAGATGGGTGAAGGCCAGCGCCGCCGGTGTCCAGCGCGAGGCAAACAGGTCCGTCCCGGCGTACAACAGCAGCAGACCGGCCAGTATCGCGAACAGCGGCGCGGTTAGGAAATAGCGCAGGGGTGCGCCGAGCGGCGGGGCGTCGTCATAGGACAGCAGGGCTTGCATCAGGAACAGGCTCTAGGCCCGCCAGATTCGTATCTCGTATCCACCCTCGGGCGTGCGCTGTGTGCGGTGCAAAAACCCCTGGCGATCGAGCACCTGAAACAGCGGGTGCGGTTCGCGCGGCAGCAGCAGCAACACGGATTCACCTGTGTCGATGGCATCCAGAGCAGCCATGGTCAGCTCGAAGGGTTCAGGTGGCGCCAGCCCGTGCCCATCCACCACCTTGCCAACGGGCCGCTGGCTCACGCGCGGTAGCCGACGGTTTGCTTGAGTTGCGCTCCCATGCTCTGCAGGAGCGCGCCGCTCTGGTCGGCCAGGTGCTCATCACACATCGGGTAGAGCACATGTTCTTCCTTCATGTTGTGCTGCTGCATCATGATCAGCAGCGTCTCGGCGTTGCCGGCGTAGTCGTCGGCATCCCTGGCCTGCAACGCCTGTGCTGCGGCCGTCAGCAACTCGCGCATCTGGTCGTGCTCGACGCGCATGACCTCGGTCGGTCCGCGCGACATGCCGGTCTTCGCCTCGAACGCCGGAAACAGGATCACCTCCTCGGCCACAAAATGCTGTTCCATGGCGCTGTGCAGGGCCGCAAAGGCGCTCGTTGCGCGCGCCCAGTCCGCCGCCGCCACGGCTTGCTCGACGGCGGCAAACAAATCGTCGCAATGACGGTGATCGTCGAGTAAGAAGGTCTTGATGCTGTTCATGGTCAACTCCGGTTCGATTGGGTCAGCTCGCCGCTGCGCCCTGATTGGCTTCGATCTGGCGCTTGTACTCCGACAGCGGCTGCACATCGGGCGCGGTGCAGCGGCGCCGATCCGGCTCGGCCGCCGTCAGCGGCGTGCACGGCACCATGGAACGGCGCGAGTCCACGCAAAGCTGCTGGTACGTGGCCGTGGCCTGGAGCTTCCAGGTCATTTCATCCTGGGTCAGCGCCCGCACCACCTTGGCCGGGATGCCGATCGCCAGGCTGCGCGGCGGAATCACGCTCTTGGCCGCGACAAAGGCCGAGGCCGAGATGATGGAGGACTCGCCGATCTCGGCGAAGTCCATCACCACGGCGTTCATGCCGACCAGCACATTGCGCCGCAACGTGCAGGCGTGGATGATGGCGCCGTGGCCGACGTGGCCGTTTTCCTCGATCACGGTGTCCGTGCCCGGAAATCCATGAACCACGGCCGAGTCCTGGATGTTGGAACCGGCACCGATGATGATACGTCCGAGGTCGCCGCGCAGCGAGGCGCAAGGCGCCACATAGACTCCGGCGCCGATGATGACGTCACCGATGACCACCGCGCTCGGATGCACAAAGGCGCTCGGGTCGATGACGGGAACCACACCGTCGTAGGAATAGATATGGGCCATCGGGTCTCCTGAAAACTGTCGATCACGCCTTCGGTTTGGCCAGCACCTGCTCGGCAAACTGGTCGTCGAACAGCGCGCCCTGCGCCACCAGTTGGCGGTATTTTATGAAGTCGATCACGTCCTTGCCCGTGGCCTTCTTGGCATCGAAGGCGTTGAAGCCGAGGTAGGCCTCGTGGTTCATGTTGGCCGCCAGCCAATGCCGGTTGGCGAGCTTGAACTGGTCCCAGAAGAACTTCTTTTTGCCGCGGATGCCGTCGATCGACTTGATCAGGCAATGCGGAAAAAGATTGGTGAATTTCCACAGCAGTTCATTGACGGCGGCGTCGAGCTTGCTGAAATCGGTCGTGCATTGCGCCATCAGTTCCTTGGCGGCCTTGACCTGCTCCGGCGCGATCGCCTCGCCATAAACCAGTTCGCCGTCGTCCACGTAGGCGTCGGTGCGCACCATGGGGTTGCGCACCCAGGCGCCATCCTTTTTCAGCACTGGAACCACCTTGGTGACGAGGTTCTTGGTCTTCATCTTGTACGCGCTCCAGGTCTCGCAGGACACGCAGTTGTACATCGCGTCTTCCATGTTGAGCATCCAGGGCAGGAAGTCGGTCGAGCCGCCGTCGGGCGCGCTGCCGTGCTTGGGGCCGGCCTGGCCGAAGATCGCCATGTCGGAGGTGACGGTGATGTCGGTGGCCATGCCGATCTCCTGACCACCGGCCACGCGCATGCCGTTGACACGGCAGATCACCGGTTTCTTGCAGTTGAGGATGCCGTCGACCATGGCATTGAACAGGTCCATGTACTCGCCGTACTCGTTGGGTCGCTTCGAGTAGTAGGCCGAGTACTCGGCCGTGTTGCCGCCGGTGCAGAAGGCCTTGTCGCCGACCGCGGTGAAGACCACGGCCACCACCGAGCGGTCACTCGATGCGCGCTGGAAACCGGCGATCACGGCCTTGACCATCTCGGTCGTGTAGGAGTTGTACTGGGCCGGGTTGTTCAGGATGATCCAGGACGAGAACAGCCCCTCGATGACCTTGCCCTGCGGGTCGGTGATCGGGCGTTTCTCGTAAATGACCGATGGCGCTTCGGTGCCGAAGTGCTCTTCGCCCAGCAGGGCGTGATCCTTGAGTTCGTTGTCGCGGCGAAGCCATTCGAGTGCCATGGTGTTTTCTCCAGAAGTGGGTTAATTGAAATCGGGGGTGAGGATGACGCGGCGGTTCAGTTTGCCGTGGTGCGCCTCGTCGAAGACGGTTTCGATCTGGCTCATGGGTCGGGTTTCGACAAAGGGGCCAAGCTGGATGCGCCCGTCCACGCACATCTCGAGCACCGCCGGGTATTTGTCCGGCGTGCAGCCCCAGGTTCCGATGATCTCGGCATCGAAAGCCATGAGCTTGGAGAGCATGTAGCTGGTCTCGTCGGTGCCGAAACCCACGACCACCAGCATGCCGACAAAGGACAGCAGCGCGAGCGCCGTTTCCTGCCCTGCCTTGGTGCCGGTGCACTCGAAAATTTTCCAGCCGGTGTTTGAGGGCACGCTGGCGGCCTTCGCGATCGCCTTGAACTGTTCCTTCAGTTCCTTGGTGGAGAGACCGCGCGGATTGATGATGGCATCGGCGCCGTAGCCGCGCATCTTTTCCAGTTTCTCGACGTTGACGTCAATGCCGATCACCACCTTGGCGCCCATGCCCTTGGCGACCTGAACCATGAAACTGCCGACGCCGCCGGCGGCGCCGACCACGACCACCAGATCACCAGGCCCGACGCGGCCGCGCACCGCCGCCTGATACGGCGTGGTCACGGCATCGGCGACCACGGCCATGTGCTCGAGCGGAATGCCCCTGCGGTCACCCACCACGCATAGGAACTTCGCCTGCACAACGATGTGGCTGGAAAAGCCGCCGTAGATCCCCATCGAATTGCCCGGCATCTTCTGCGCCAGGCAGCGGTTGCCGCGACCGCCCTTGCAAAGATCGCACTCGCCGCAAGGAATCACGGCCGGGATGATCACTTCCTTGCCGATCATGCCGGCTTCGCCGCCAATGGCCACACCGCTGATCTCGTGGCCGAGCGAGAGCGGCGGTTTCTGCACCGTCGGCACGCCCATGTAGAAGTAGGACAGGTCAGTGTGGCAAACACCGCAGCCCTTGATTTCAACCACCACGTCGCCCGCCTGCAGCGCCGGCATCGGGATGCGCGTGCGCACCAGCTTTCCGGGCTCGGACATTTGCCAGGTATCGATGAATTGCGGAATCATGTTCTTCCTTCCTGTTGTTTGAATGCTTGATGAATTCAGGAATTGCGCCAGACCGGTTTGCGCTTTTCAAGAAAGGCTTCGAGTCCTTCCTTGGCGTCGTCGGTCTGCATCAGTTCCTTGAGGTAGATGTGCTCCACGCTGTCGAGCGCCGCGGCGAACGGTTTGCCATCGGCTTCGCGCAGGGCGCGCCGGGTGCTCAGCAGCGCCACGCGCGAGAGCTTGAGGAAAGGCGCGAGAAAGGCCTGCACGTCGGCGGCAAAACGCTCGCGCGCAAACACGCGGTTGACGAGGCCCATGGCGAGACCTTCTTCGGCGGTGAAGTTCTCGCCGCCGAGCAAGACCTCCATGGCGCGCGCCGGCGGCATCAGGCGCGGCAGCAGCACGGTGGCGATCGGCGGGAAGACAGCCAGTTTGATTTCGGGTTGACCGAACTTGGCGCCGGCTGCGGCCACGATCATGTCGCAGCCGATGGCCAGTTCCATGCCGCCACCGAGCGCCACGCCGTTGACCGCCGCCACCGTGGGCATGGGCATCTGCTGCAGGCGGCGGAAGATGCCGTGGAAGACCTCGATCATTTGGTCCACCTTGTCCGGCGTGTGGTCGGCGACTTCGACCCCGGCCGAGAACGCCTTCTCGCCGCTGCCGGTGATGACCAGCAGTTTGACCAACACATCGGTGCGGCAGAGATCGAGGGCCCGGTTGATCTCGGCCATGGTCGGGATGTCGAGCACGTTGAAGGGCGCGCGGTTGACGGTGAGCGTTGCCAGTCCGTCGCTGACGCCGTAGCGGATGAATTCAAAAGTTGGCATGAGACCCTGCTTTCTTGTCTTGTTGCTATGCGTTGCAGACCCGGCTCAGAACAGGTCGTCGAGCTCGTCGCTGCCGCCACCGGGCATCTTGCCGTGCTCCTGCAGGTAGGCCTGCATCATCTGCGACTCGCGCGAGGTGTACATGGCCGCTTCTTCGAAGATGAACGCGACGGCCTCACCGCCGCGTTCGATTTGCTCGGTCAGGCCCTGGCGCAGGTTTTCCACACCCTTGATCATGAGCACGTTCTTGTCGGCGTCCAGCAGTTGGAACACGCCCGCCTCGGTCGTGATGCCGGCCACCACCGCGGCGCTGAATTCGAGCCAGGACTCGGGCGGCAACAGCGCGTCGGTGATTCTGGGCGCCAGATTGCACTTGAAACAGCGCGCGGCTTCCGCTCGCGCGCTGGCGTCGTCAAAGCCCTTTTCCACCTCGTCCCAGCCCGAACGCTGCGCGGGCTGAAGCAGGATCGGATGGAACTTGCGCTGCCGGTTGAATGCCGGGTCTTTGCCCAGGAAAGGCTTGCTGTCCCAGCCATCGGTCAGCAGCGTCTCCTCGATGTCGCCGTCACCGCCGAGTTGCTTGTCCATCGCCGCTGCTGCGACGCGGCCCTGCGCGATCGATTCGATCAGCGTCGAGGGACCGAGCACGCAGTCGCCGCCGGCATAGACCGCCGGGCGGCTTGAGAGCATCGAATCCGCGCGCACCGTGATGCGGCCTTTCGCATCCGTCAGCACGCCGAAACCTTCGAAGCGCCTGGGGTACTGGCCGACGGCGGCAATCACCAGATCAGCGCTTTCGCAGACCTCTTCTCCGGTATCGACCGGGCGCCGGCGCTTCGATGCGTCGGGTTCACCGAGCGCCATGCGGGCGTAGGTGATGGCCAGGCGCTGGCCGTTGTGGCCCGGCTCGATCCGCTTGGGTGCGAGCAGGTAGCGCACGTTGACGCCTTCGTCAACGCAGCCTTCGAATTCTTCCTCGCGCGCCGGCATTTCCTCGCGCGTGCGGCGGTACACCATATCGACCTCGGCGCCGAAGCGCCTTGAGGAGCGCGCGTTGTCGGTGGCGACGTTGCCGCCGCCGATGACGACCACCTTGGCCCCGGTCTGGATGCCGCCGGACGTGTTGACCAAACCCATCGTTGCCGCCTTCAGGTAGGTCGGGCTGTCGACCACGCCGGGCAGGTCATCTCCCGGGATGCCAAGCTTGTCGCCGCCCTGGGCGCCGATGCCGATGAAGATGGCCTCGAAGCCTTGGGCGAACAGCGCGTCGGCACTCTCCACCGGACTGTTGAAGCGAAACGCGACGCCGAGCTTTTCCACCTCGGAAACCTCGTTATCGATCACCTGCGTTGGCACGCGGTACGACGGGATGCCGTATCGCGCCATGCCGCCAGCGGCCGGCTGCGCATCGAACACGGTCACGCTATGGCCTTTTTTGGCCAGATAGTAGGCAACGGTCAGCCCGGCCGGCCCGGCGCCGATGACGGCCGCCTTGCGGCCGCTGGGCGGCAACTGCTTCGCGTTTTGCCGCCACAAGCCGGTGTCGTTGTCGGCGGCGATGCGCTTGAGCGAGCGGATCGAGAGCGGGTCGTCGAGCTGGCCGCGCCGGCAGGCCGATTCGCACATGGCGAAACAGGCGCGCCCGACGATGCCGGGAAACGGCAATTTCTCGCGCACGACGGCAACCGCTTCGCCATACTTGCCCTCAGCCGCAAGCTGCACATAGCGCGGCACGTCGATGCCGGCCGGGCAGGCGGCCTTGCACGGCACCATGCTCTCCGCACGCTTCGCGGGGTCCAGCGTGCGATCGGTCAGGGCGCCGGTCGGGCAGACCGTGACGCAGGCCTGGCAGAACTTGCAGCCCGATTCGATCAGCGTGGCGGCGATGGTGCCGACATAGCGGCGCAGGCCTTGTGCCGTCTGAACCTCCTTGACCTCCAGGCAGCCGACGCCGCGCACATCGTTGCAAGCCACTAGGCAACGCCGGCAATCGATGCACAGGTTGTAGTCGCGGTCGAAAAAGGGCTCGTTCGTGATGACGGGCAGCCTGGCCGGCTTGTAGGGCGGCGTGGTGTTGGGGATGCCGACGTAATCCGAGACCTTGCGCAGTTCGCAACTGGAGAAGATGGAGCAGCAGCGCGTCTCGGGCGGATTTCCGTAGGAGCATTGGCTGCGCGAGCAGCCTTCGCGCTGCGGGCAGACCAGGCAGACGTGCGGATGCGGACCGAGGATCTTGGCCAGATGGTCCTGGCGCGCTTTCTGGATGGATGGCGTGCTGGTGCGCACCACCATGCCGGCGCTGACCGTGCTGGAGCAGGCCTTGCTCATGCCGGGCGTACCCTCGATTTCGATCAGGCACAGGTTGCAGCCGGCGCTGCCCTTGTCGGCGCAGCCGCGTTGCTGGGCCGGCGGCAGGTCCGGGTGCGCGCACAGCGCGGGGATGTAGATGCCGGCCACGCTGGCCGCGTTGAGGATGGAAGCGCCGGCTGGCGCCTGCACGGTTTTGCCGTCGATGCTCAGTTCGACCGGCGCGCCGAACGCAGCGACATCGCCGGCCCGGCTGGCCGGCCACCACTTAATGACCGAGCTTGCTTGCGTCTGCATGGTTCTGGTCTCCTGAGGATGCGATCAGTCTGTCAAGCCGCAGCCAAGCTCGCGCGCGCCTGCTGCGCCTGCAGGTAGCCCGGGAAATAGTGGCCGCTGCATTGCCCGCGGCGCACGGCAGCGATGAAATCGGCCATGCAGGTGACCACCGTGCTGACTTCGGTGACGCAGCGCCCGACTGCCGCCGTCTTGTGGCAATCGCTGCCGCCGAGTGTGGGCAAGCCCATCAGTTCGGCCGCGCGCTGCGCCAGATCGTTGTCTTCATCGGTATTGTTGCCGTTGTGGGATTCGACGCCGGCGATGCCCTCGACGTCGAGCAGCCCTTCGAGCAGGCTGGCCAGGCCGACCGCGCGATACGGGTGCGCCGGGACGCAAATGCCGCCCAGCAAGTTGATGCGCTCGATCACGTCGTCCAAGGGCAGGTAGCTGTCGCGACCCCATTTGTTCCAGCCATCGTCCTGGACCCCGTAGGCCAGCAGGTGGCCGCGGTCGGTGGCAATCTCGACGCCGCGCAGGACCAGCAGACCTTCGTCGCGGCCCACCTGCTCGACCGGCTCGGATGCTTCATAGGAGTAATGCTCGGTGATGCACACGGCGTCGATGCCAAGAAATTTGGCGCGCCGGATCAGATCGACCGGCTCCAGCCAGTTGTCATAGGAATACTTAGTATGGCAATGGGTATCGATCCACATGCTGTTATCGAGCAGGCTATGGCAGTTCGTACTCGAGGTTGACGCGCTTGGACGGCACGAATTTCTGGCGCGCAAAGAACTTCTCCAGCGCAAAATCATCCCAGTTCACCAGCGTGTAGACCTTCTTCACGCCAGCGGCCTTCATGTTCATCATGAACTGGTCCAGCATCTCGCTGGCCACGCCGTAATTGCGGAAATCCGGATGAACGCCCAAGGTGTCGATGGTGGCCGTTGCATCCGAGATGCCGAACTCGCCGAAGAACACGTAGCCCATGACGAAGCCGACCACCTTGCCGTCCTCTTCGCAGACGATCGAGCAGTTGATGTTGGTCTTGCGGTTCAGGATGCTGGCAATCTTGCGCTCGTAGTATTCACGACGGGATTGCTTGCTCGCGGCCTCGTCGATGGCGACGATGTCGTCCAGGTCTTCCTGCCTGAGTACGCGCAGGATGCGCTGCTTGTTAGCCATTTTCTTTCTCCTTGGAAATGCGGTCCGGTCTCGACGAACCCGTCTTCATTCAACCAAACAATTCTTCGTTCTTGTCAGCGCTGCCGCCGGGGCGGACATAGACCGAGCCCCAGACCTGACCGGCTTGCGTCTTGTCCGCCGCATCGAAACAGACGGTGCAGGACTCGGCGTCCGCGCTGCCGGCACTGTTCGGGCGCGTCACGGCGAAGTGCTCGACATGCACCTCGTAGCCCATGCTGAGGTAGTTCTCCACGACTTCCGACAGGCGCGGCTCGCCGATCGTCGTGCGCAGGATCCAGCCCTGCTGCTGCAGCACGGAGGCTGGGTCCGTGCTGTCTGACGAGCCGCAGGAACTGGCGCCGCAGGTCGAGCCGGAGGAACACGATGCGGCGCTGGCGCAGCTGCTGCCGGCCTGCACGATGGGAATCACCAAGGGGCTGTTGCTCATGCGCCGGCTCCTTACCAGGAATGCTTGATGGCGCCCGGCGTGCAGGCCAGCGTGCAGGGCAGGCTGGCGTAGCCGGCTGCGGGCTTGCAGGCCGAGCAGTCGTAGGCCAGGGTGCGGCAGTTGGGCTTCTTGACCCAGACCACCTGGTCGTCGTAGTCGTCGGCGATGACCTCGAACATCTGCTTCGGGCAGGCCTCCAAGCAGGCGCGCCCTGCGGCGCAATCGATGCATTTGTCGGTGTCGATGCTGATGTAGTACTCGCCGGAACCGTCTTTGTAGCCGTAATTCGCAATCATCTGTTCGCTCCTGGTGTGCTGGGTCTGGGTCAGACTGAACCGCAACGCGCGCCTTGTCAAGCGGCCTTGGCGCCCTGCTTTTGCATCAGCGTGTAGCCGAACAGCGCAGCGCCCAGGGCGCCCGCAATCTGGCTGTCCACCTTGGTCTCCATGGCCTTGATGCCGAGCAGCTTCTCGATGCGCTTGACCACGCCCGGGTTCTTGGCGATGCCGCCGGTGATGAAGAAGCCTTCTTCGACGCCGATGCGCTCGAGCAGCGAGACGACGCGTTCGGCCATGGCCTGGCAGTAGGCGGCAATCACCTTGTTCTTGGTGTAGCCGGCCTTGAGCAGGCCCAGTGCTTCCGACTTGGCAAAAACCACGCAGACCGAGGAGACGGCGTCGGGCTCGGCATCGATGTCGAAGGAGCGCGGCCCGAGCTCGGCGATCGGGATCTGCATCAGGTCGGAGATGACTTCCATGCCGCGCCCGGTGCCGGCAGCGCACTTGTCGTTCATGAGGAAGTTCGTGACCTTGCCCTTTTCGTCGCAGTGGATGGCCTTGCAGTCCTGCCCGCCCATGTCGAGGATGGTGCGCACGCTGTTGCCGCCCATGTAGTTGGCGCCGCGCGCATGGCAGGCGATCTCGGTGATGGCCTTGTGCGCGAACGGCACGTTGACGCGGCCATAGCCGGTTCCCACCACATAGTGGATGTCGGAGAGCTGCATGCCGCACTTGTCCATCACGCCCTGCAGCGCGTTGGTGGCCGAGTCCGGCGAGTTGTTGCCGGTGCGCATGCTGTTGAAGCCGTACAGCTCGCCATCGACGACGAGCACGGCCTGCGAGGATACCGATCCGACATCGATGCCGCAGGTGATGAGCTTGGCGCTCTTCCAGTCCTTGCTCTCATCGACCCAGACGTTTTCCTGCCAACGCCAGAATTCCTTCTTGGCCGGCATGGTTTCCACGGTTGTTTCTATGCTTGTTGCACTCATGTCTTGCTCCTTCTTTGCGGATGTTCAGTGCTGGCGCTCGGCGGCGATCAGGGCGCAACCGAGTGCGCTGATGTACTCGGGCATGTCGGGTAGGGATATCTTGTCGACCCCCATCGCATTCTTGAGCGACTGCACGAAACCGGCGTTGTGCACCATGCCGCCGATCAGCACCACCTCGCCTTCGATGCCCACGCGCCGTACCATGGCGCAGACCCGGCTGGCCACAGCATCGAGCACGGCCTTGGCGATGTCGTTCTTGGGCGTGGCCGAGTGGATCAGCGAGACCACTTCGGACTCCGCGAACACCGTGCACTGCGCGTTCATCGGAATCGTCTTGTCCGACAGCAGGCTGGCGTCGCCGAATTCCTTGAGGTTCATCTGCAGCGCGCGCGACATGGCTTCGGCAAATGAGCCCGCGCCCGCGGCGCATTTCTCGTTGCCGGCAAAGTCGACCGCGCGACCCTGCTCGTCGGTCTTCATGCCGCGGCCTTCTTCGGCGCCGACGTCGACCACGGTGCGCGCCAGCGGGAACATGTAGGAAGCGCCCTTGGCGCCGGCCGTCATCTCGGTGATGCCTTCGGTGGCGAAGGCGACCTGCTTGCGCCCGGCGCCGGTGGCAAACACGGCGCTGATCTGGTCGCGCTTGAGGCCCGCACCGGTGAGCACGTCGTCGTAGACTTTTTCGGCGGCCTGATCCGGATCGAGATCGCCCGGCATCATGATGTGCGTCTTCTTGATGGCGTACTTCAGCTGGGGTGCGCCCTCGACTTTGATCTCTTCGAGCAGCACCACCTTGACGGTGCGCGAACCCATGTCAATTCCTGCGGTAATCATCTTTGTCTCCTTCGGGTTTCAGGTTCAGGCGGGCTGGCGGCGTTGGCCAAGCTGCTCCATGAAAGCGTCGACGCGGGCCTGCGTGCGCACCTCGTCGAATTCGCGCTCGTCGCCCATGTTGCCTTCGTAGGTCATGATGGGAACGCCGGCCTTGGCGATGCCCATGCGGTTTTCCATGATGCCCAAGGAGAGGCCCTCGCAACCCCGGTTCAGGTGCAGCATCACGCCGTCGACCTGCCACTCCTTGACGATGCGCAGCATCATCTCTGTCTTGATGCGCGGATCGTAAAAGTGCTGCCACTGCGGCTTCGACAGGTTCCAGTCGGCGTACAGGCGCAGCGCGGTCTGGCGGTCGTTGATCTCGATGCCCTTGTTCCAGGGCAGCGTGCGCCCGCCCCATGTGCCGTCCGGCTTGGTTTCCCAGATGCCTTCGAGGGCAAACGTGTAGAGCGAACCGATCGAGACCGCGCCAAATGTCTCCAGATAGCGGAATATCTTCAGGAACGACCACGGCGGCTGCGTGTCCGACATCATGCGCACGGACTCGTTGGGCACGGCGGCGATGCCGCGCGCGACGCGGTCCTTCACCTCTTCGTACAGCTCGTCATAGAAATCGGCGCACCACTGCGATGACTTGGAAAGTGTGGCCAGCACGTAGAGCGAGTACATCGTCTTTTCGTCGAGCGGCGCCGGCTTCACCTTGTTCAGGGCGCAGATGTCGGCCCAGCGGCTGGTCGAGCGCATCTCGTTCTTGACGGCCTTGATGAACAGTTCATCGTTGAACTTGCGACCGCTCGATTGCTCGAGGAACTCGATGCCTTCGTTGAGCTGGCCGACCACATAATCGAGCCGCGCATCGGTCAGGTCCTTGTACGGACCGACGCCGACGTCGACGTAGAACTGCGGCACCTGCTCGGCAACCGCCACATGCTGGTACCACTTGGAATGCGAGCAGCAGATCTGGGACTGGAAGATGAAGTCGGGCTTCGGGAACTTGCCGCCGAACAGGTACTTGTCCAGATGCATACCGCCCCAGTAGATGCGCATGTAGGAGCACAGGTCGCGCGCAAAGCCGTAGGACTCGGCCGCGTCCATGCATTCCTTGGCGAACTTGCGGTCATGCGAAACCGCCGCGGCATAGGGCTCGCCGGTCAGCGAGTAGACGTCTTCGCCCAGACCCGCCGGCAGCGCGTCGAGGGCCCAGGCGGAACCCGACCAGCGCAGGCCGCCGTTGTCCTTGGCGCGCGCGTAGTTCAGGTAGTACTGCTCGCGCAGTTCCTTGGCTTTTTTCCAGAGCTTCAGAGGCTCGGATGGATATTTGTTATGCATGGACTGTGTCTCCCGTCGGGTCAGAAAAGGTCTTCTTCGCTCATCGTTTCGAGGAAGGCCTCGACCCGGATGCGGAAGGGGCCAATCGGGTTGGTGATGTCGAATTCGAGGAACAGCGTCGGAATGCCGTTGGCTTCCAGATGGCGTTTCAGATCGGGGTAATCGCCCTCGTGCGGGTCGCAGAATTTCTGCTGCAGGAAGATCGCAGCGCGGGCGTTGAATTCCTTGGCCAGACCGAGCACGTGATCGAAGCGCGTGTGGCTGGGGTAATCCTTGGTCGGGCAGGCCGGGCGGTCGCAGTAACGGTCGGCAATGGCCTTGACCACGTCATCATCGGGTTTCGACTCGTTCCAGAAATAGCGCGTGCCGGAACACTGGTCGTCGATGACGATGGTGGAACCGACCGACTCGACCATGGCCATGAAGGCGATGTCGTCGTTCTCGGAGCCGATGGTCATGAAGCGCACGCCTTCCGGACGGTTCACTTTTCGCGCGGGCAGGGCGGCCAGCACCTTCTTGATTTGCTCGTTGTGCTCGCGCTTGTCGACGAACTGCGCCGTCAGCGAGGCGTAAATGGCTTCGACACCGCTGACCTTTGGGTTCGTCTCTTTGCGGTACTCGAACAATTCGCGCAGCAGGCGGCGATTCTCATCGACCACGGCCAACGCCTCCTTCAGTTTGGCATCTGTCAGCTCCTTGCCGGTCAGCGCCTGCAGGAAGACGCGGAAGGATTGCAGCTCGGCGTGGTGTGCCTTGCGCGCGTGGGGCGACTGCACCTCGTTGGGCATGGGCACGTAGTAATCCCATTGCACGCTGGGCACATTGCTGCGCCAGGAACTGAAGGTTTGCCGGTACTGGATGCACGACTGCGTCAGCGTCACGCCGTCGCAGTAATCGAAACGTCCCAGCAGCCCCTGTGCCAGCGAGTCGCGGCAGAACGGGCAAAACATGCCGAAGATATGTGGCTCGGTGACGTTCTGCGGTTCGTGCGCGCCAAGCACCCGAACTGGCAGCATGTCGGCAGCGATCAACAATTCCTCGGCCGTATAGGTACACATCGTCGCCACCACCTGACCGCCGGTGCGCTGCTTCCAGGCCCGCGCGTAGTCATGCCGCTTTTCGTACCAGTCCTTGAACTGGTCAAATAAACCGTCGCTCATCGGGAAATCTCCTTTTGCACAGAACAGGTTGAAGCCGAAGCCGGTTCATGCAGTACGTGCAATATACCGCAGCAAATGCACTATATGTCATCAAATGCGATATAGCGCATGTTTGGTACAAATAAAACTAAATCTTTGATTTATATCAACAGCCATCCATCGACCGGAGCAAAAAGCTTCCGGATCGACTATGCACTTTTTTGCATGTGTCCGTCGATGTTCAACCGTTGCGGCGCGGCGGCGGACCGGCATCGGCGAGATGCTTGTCGCCCGGGCCAAAGGCCTCAGGCGGGAATCTGCCTGATCAACTCGTCGAGGCTTTGCTCGACCTTGCGTCCGGTGGTGTTGACAATCGCGTCAGCCTTTCGGTACATGGGTTCACGCCCGATCAGGATGCGCTCGAGGTCCTGCATCGCCTCGCGGTTGTCGCCCATGGGCCGACTGTCGCCCTGAGCCACCACACGCGCCATGTGTTCGGCCGGACTCGCCTTGATCCAGACCGTAAAACACGCGGTCAGCAGTTCGTCGAAGGTCGCCGGCTCGGTCGAGATGCTGCCGCCTGTCGAGAGCACAAAACGGTCGTGGACTTCGATCAGGCCTTCGAGCGCCCGGCGCTCGTAGCGGCGGTACGCCGACTGCCCGTAGAGGGCAAAGACCTCGGATAACGGCATGCCGGCGGCCTGTTCGATCACCTTGTCAAGTTCGATGAAAGCAACCTGCAAATGCGCTGCCAGCATCCGCCCCAGGCTGGTCTTGCCGGCACCGCGCAAGCCGACCAGGGCGATGCGCTGGCGACGGCCCGACTTCTCGAAAGTCCGGCGCAGCAGGTTCCCGGCCTCGACCAGTTCCCCTGGCGACAGGCGCGCCAGAAACTGCTCCAGCAAGGTGAGTTCCGCGGGCCGTTCAGGGCCGACCCGAATGATCTCTTCGAGCGGCATCGCCATGGCCTGGGCGACCTGGCGCAGGCGAAGAATCGAGATATTGCCCTCCCCGCCCTCCAACTGTGCCAAGTAGCGCAGCGAGACGCCCGAGTCGCGCGCGAGGATGGCGCGGGTCATGCCCCGGCGCACGCGCAGATCACGCACATGCTCGCCCAAGGCGTGCAAGTAGCGACGGTCGTCGTCCGATTGTGGCGTTGGCCCGCTCTCAGGCTGATCGTTGGTCATAAGTCAGAAGGCTGTCGACCGACATGGGCGCCTCGTGCGCCAAGTCCGGAAGACGAACTAGGGTTTTACCCGAATCCGTGCAGTATATTGCTTGACATGGTCATGCGGAGGATTTATCGTTTACCGACTGCAGCATATTTCATATAAAGATGGTGTGCGAGCAAAATAATACATAAGGTTTGAGACGATGCTCTCGACTGAATCTTCTGGCAAGGCAACAAGAACGGGAGACACCCATGACTTCATCCGCCAGCATCAGCCCGGCGCCCCGGGTAGCACCACCCGGTGAGCGCTTCAACTTTGCCCAGCATCTTCTGACCTGCAACGCGCAGCGCCCGGACAAGATCGCCTTCATCGACGACCTCGGCACGCTCAGCTACGGCCAGCTCGACGAGCGCGTGCGCAGGGTCGCCGCCGCCCTGCAGGCGCTGGGAATCAAGCGCGAGGAGCGCGTGATGCTCCTGATGCACGACTGCTGCGACTGGCCCGTGAGTTTTCTCGGCGCCATGTACGCCGGCCTGGTTCCCGTGGCCGTCAACACCCTGCTCACAGCCGATGATTACGCCTACATGCTGGAGCATTCGCGCGCCCAGGCCGTGCTGGTGTCCGGCGCCCTGCTGCCCGCGCTCAATGCGGCACTGATTCGCTCCGACCATGAGGTGCACAAGGTCATCGTCTCGCACCCGGCGGCGCCCCTGCACCCGTCAGAAACCGAATTCGAGGCCTTTGTGCAGTCGCAGCCGCCGGCACAAAAACCGGCCGCCACCCATGGCGACGACCCCGGCTTCTGGCTTTACTCCTCGGGCTCGACCGGTCGCCCCAAGGGCACGGTGCACTCGCACGCCAACCCGTACTGGACGGCCGAGTTGTACGGCAAAGCCGTGCTGGGCCTGACGCAAGACGACGTCTGCTTTTCCGCGGCCAAACTCTTCTTCGCCTACGGTCTGGGCAATGGGCTGAGCTTTCCCATGAGCGTGGGCGCCACCACCCTGCTGATGGCCGAGCGCCCGACGCCCGAAGCCACCTTCAAACGCTGGCGCGGTGAGGTGGGCGGGCAGCAGCCAACGGTATTCTTCGGCGCCCCGACCGGCTTTGCCGGCATGCTGGCTTCACCCGCACTGCCCGACAAGAAAGACCTCGCGCTGCGGCTGGCGTCGTCGGCCGGGGAGGCCCTGCCGGCCGAACTGGGTCAGCGTTTCACTGCCCATTTTGGGATCGAGGTGATCGACGGCATCGGCTCGACCGAAATGCTGCACATCTTCCTGTCAAACCGCCCGGGGCAGGTGCGCTACGGCACGACCGGCTGGCCGGTGCCTGGCTACGAAATCGAATTGCGCGGCGACGACAACCAGCCGGTGGCCGACGGTGAAACCGGCGACCTCTACATCCAGGGGCCATCGGCCGCCATGATGTACTGGGGCAACCGGGACAAGACGCGCGAGACCTTTCAGGGCGGCTGGACCAAGAGCGGCGACAAGTACGTGCGCAACGCCGACGGCAGCTACACCTACAGCGGGCGCAGCGACGACATGCTCAAGGTCAGCGGCATCTACGTCTCGCCGTTCGAAGTCGAGGCGACGCTGGTGCAGCACCCGTCCGTGCTGGAAGCGGCCGTCATCGGCCTGATCGACGCCGAGGGCCTGACCAAGACCAAGGCCTTCGTCGTGCTCAAGGACGGTGCCCAGGCGACCGAAGATGAACTCAAGGCCTTTGTCAAGGACCGGCTTGCGTCCTACAAATACCCGCGCCTGATCGAGTTCATCACCGAGTTGCCAAAAACCGCAACCGGCAAGATCCAGCGCTTCAGACTGCGTGAACGCGACGCAAGGCCCCAGTGAGCGCAGCGGCGAGCTTCGTTGAGATCGACTGGCGCGCACGCCCGGTGCGCATCGAAGTCGCGTGGATCGCGCGCGAACGGTCCACCGCGCCGCTGCTCGTGTTCCTGCACGAGGGCCTGGGGTCGGTGGCGATGTGGAAGGATTTTCCGCAACGGATGTGCGAGGCAAGCGGCTGTCGCGGGCTGGTCTATTCGCGTCCCGGCTACGGCCGCTCGACGCCGCGCGCGCCCGAAGAAGTCTGGGACATGGACTTCATGCACCGCCAGGCGCATGAAGTGCTGCCAGCCCTGCTGACGGCGCTGGGCATCGACGCGCAGATGGAGCCACCCTGGCTCTTCGGACACAGCGACGGCGGCTCGATCGCGCTGCTGTATGCGGCGCGCTTCCCGCAGCGCCTGGCCGGCGCCATCGTCGTTGCGCCCCACATCATGGTCGAGGATCTGTCGGTGCAAAGCATTGCACTGGCGCGCAGCAGCTACCTCGAAACCAACCTGCGCACACGGCTGGCGACTTACCACGACGACCCCGACTCGGCCTTCTGGGGCTGGAACCGGATCTGGCTCAGGCCGGAGTTTCGCCACTGGTCGATCGAAAAAGAGATTGAATCCATCCGCTGCCCGCTGCTTGCGCTGCAGGGCGTGTACGATGAATACGGGACGATGAAACAGATTCAGGGCATTGCGCGAGCGGTGCCACAGGCTGAACTGCTTGAGTTGCCCGATTGCGGCCACTCGCCGCAGCGCGATCAGCCAGAGCGGCTGATCGCAGCGGTTAGCCACTTCATGCAAAACCACAAGACAGGAGAGACAACATGAACTTACTTCGTACCAGCCTGATCGCCGCTTGCGCTATTGCAGCGCCGCTGGCCATGGCCCAGAACACCGGCAAGCTCAAGGTCGGCCTGATGCTGCCCTACACCGGCACCTACGCCTCGCTCGGCACGGCCATCGAAAACGGCTTTCGTCTGTACGTGACCGAGCAGGGCGGCAAGATCGGCGGACGCGAGATCGAATACGTCAAGGTGGACGACGAATCCGATCCGTCCAAGGCCACCGACAACGTGAACAAGCTGGTCAAGCGCGATCATGTCGATGTGCTGGTGGGCTCCGTGCACTCCGGCGTGGCCATGGCCATGGCCAAGGTGGCCAAGGACAGCAACACGCTGCTGATCGTCCCCAATGCCGGCGCCGACGCCGTAACGGGCAGCATGTGCGCACCCAACATCTTCCGCAGCAGCTTCACCAACTGGCAGCCGGCCTTCGCCATGGGCGAGGTTGCCGCCAAGAAAGGTGCCAAGCGGGCCGTCACGATCACCCACAAATACGCCGCCGGCGATGAATCGGTGCACGGATTCCGCGAAGGCTTCGAGAAGGGTGGCGGCCAGGTCATCAAGGACCTCAGCGTACCCTTCCCGAGCGTCGAGTTCCAGGCGCTGCTGACCGAGATTGCGGCGCTCAAGCCCGATGTGGTCTATACCTTCTTCGCCGGCGGCGCGGCCGTCAAGTTCGTCAAGGACTACGCAGCAGCCGGCCTGAAGAAGAGCATCCCGCTGTATGGCGCCGGCTTCCTGACCGACGGCACGCTCGATGCTCAAGGCGCCGACGCGGCCGACCTGCTGACCACGCTGCACTACGCCGACAGCCTGAATACGCCGCGCGACAACGCGTTCCGCCTAGCCTATGCCAAGACCTACAAGCTGCAGCCCGACGTCTATGCCGTGCAGGGCTACGACGCGGCACAAATCCTGAGCATTGGAACCAATGCGGTCAAGGGAGACCTGAACAAGAAGGCCGAGTTTGCCCTTGCCGTCGAAAGGGCCAAGATCGACAGCCCGCGCGGGCCCTTCATGCTGTCCAGGTCGCACAACCCGGTGCAGGACATCTACCTGCGCCAGGTGGTGGGTAAGGAAAACAAGATGCTGAGCGTGGCGAGCAAGGCGCTGGCCGACCCGGCGCGCGGCTGCAAGATGTAATTGCGGCTGACCCGCCCCGATGGACGTCGCCACCTTCCTGATCCAGTGCCTCAATGCACTGCAATATGGCCTGCTCCTGTTTCTGGTGGCGTCCGGGCTTACGCTGATCTTCGGCATCATGGGCGTCATCAACCTGGCGCACGGCAGTTTCTACATGATCGGCGCCTACATGGCCTACGCCCTGGCGCCGATCGTGACGTCCACTTTCGGCGGCGGCTTCTTTGCCACGCTGCTGCTCGGGCTGGTGCTGGCGGTGTTGTTGGGCTACCTGCTCGAGTGGGCGTTCTTCAGTTTCCTGTACGAGCGTGAGCACCTGCAGCAGGTTCTGATGACCTACGGCCTGATCCTGGTATTCGAGGAATGCCGCAGCCTGCTGCTGGGCGACACCGTGCACGGCGTGGCGCCACCGGACATGCTCGCCGGCACTATTGCGCTGGGTCAGATGATGACCTACCCGGTGTACCGGCTGTTCATCTCGGGCGTGTGTTTGCTGCTGGCGCTGGGCATGTACCTGGTGCTCACGCGCACGCGCATCGGCATGATGATCCGCGCCGGCAGCACGAACCGCGAGATGGTGCAGTCGCTCGGCATCGACATCAAGTTCCTGTACCGCATCGTGTTTGCCGCCGGCGTTGCCATCGCCGTGTTCGCCGGCATGATCGCAGCGCCCGTCTCCTCAGTCTACCCTGGCATGGGCAACTCGGTTCTGATCATCTGCTTTGTCGTCGTCGTGATCGGCGGCATCGGCTCGGTGCGCGGCGCGCTGCTGGCGGCGCTGCTGATCGGCGTTGTCGATACTTTCGGCAAGGTGCTGCTACCGCAGGCCTCCGGCGTGCTGGTCTATGTGCTGATGGCGCTGATCCTGCTGTGGAAGCCCGATGGTTTGTTCAAAGCCGGATGAAGCCGTAGCATGAAGCGAACCGATATCCTGTTCATCGTGCTCGCGTTCGCAGCGCTGGCGCTGTACCCGCTGGTGGCGGAACCCTACGGCATCGACCGCGTCACCAAGATCATGGTCTTTGGCATCTTTGCGCTCAGTCTGGAACTGCTCGTAGGCAGCACCGGCCTGGTGTGTTTCGGGCAGGCGGCCTTTCTCGGCATCGGCGCCTACGCCGCCGTGCTGCTGTCGCCGCAGGACGGACCTGCTTCGCTGCTGTGGCTGCTGCCCGCCAGCATGCTGGCTGCTGGCGCCTATGCGCTGTTCATGGGCGCGCTGTCGTTGCGCACGCGCGGCGTCTACTTCATCATGGTGACACTGGCGTTCTCGCAAATGGCGTTCTATGTCGTGCACGACACCCCTCTGGGCGGCGGCACCGACGGCATTTACCTGACGAACAAGCCGATGCTCGGAACCCTGCTTGACCTGGACCGGTCCGTGCCCATGTATGCCTTCACCTTTGGCTGCCTGCTGCTCGTGTTTGTTTTCCTGGCGCTCGTCCTGCGGTCACGTTTTGGGCGCGCGCTGGCCGGCATCCGCGTCAACGAGCAGCGCATGCGCGCCACCGGATTTCCCACCTACCCGTACAAGCTGGCAGCCTTTATGATCTCGGGCGCCATCGCGGGACTCGCCGGATTCCTATTCGCCGTCAAGGACGGTTTTGTGAACCCCGAGCTGATGAGCTGGCACCTGTCCGGCGAAGTGCTGATCATGATCATCCTGGGCGGCCTCGGCCACCTGCGCGGCGCGCTGCTGGGCGCGTTCGCCTTTGCCATGCTGCAGGAGTTCTTCAAGTCGGAGGCGATCTTCGGCGACTTTGCCAAGCATTGGCATTTGGGCCTGGGCCTGTCCATCATCCTCAGCGTGGCGCTGCTGCCGCGCGGGCTGGTTGACGTGCCGCAGCAAATCCTGCTGCGCCTTCTCGGGCCGCGCCCGAAGCCACCCGGCACAGCAACGCAGAAGAGCCCGCCATGATGACCGCGCCTGAAGTGCTCTTACGGGCGGACGGCCTGAGCCGGCGCTGGGGCGGTCTGCTCGCGGTGGACCGCGTCTCGCTCGACCTGCAGCGCGGCACCGTGCACGCCGTCATCGGCACCAACGGCGCGGGCAAATCCACCCTCATCAACATGCTCTCGGGTGAGCTCACGCCCACGGGGGGCCGGGTCGAGTTGCTGGGGCAGGACGTCACCCAGTGGTCGCAGCCGCGCCGGGCGCGCGCCGGCCTGGGCCGCAGCTACCAGCGCAACACCATCTACCCGAGCTTCACCGTGTTCGAGAACTGCCGCCTGGCGGCGCAGGCGCGCACGCCGCGGCCCTGGGCTTGGTGGCAGGATGCCCGCCAGTGCCCGATCAGCATGGCGGCGGCCTATGCCAGCGTCGAGCGCGCCGGTCTGACCGACTTGCGCGAGCTCGCCGCGGGGCTGCTCTCGCACGGCCAGAAGCGCCAGCTGGAGATCGCCATGTGTCTGGCGACCGAGCCCGATGTGCTGCTGCTCGACGAACCGCTGGCCGGCATGGGTGCCGAGGAAACCGAGCGCATGCTGCTGCTGCTCGCCGAGTTGAAGACCAGCCACGCCACCCTGCTGGTCGAACACGACATGGACGCGGTGTTTCGCATCGCCGACTGCATCACGGTGATGGTCAACGGCACCGTGATCGCATCCGGCACACCCGATTTCGTGCGCAACAGCCCGGAAGTGCGCGTCGCCTATCTGGGGGAACACTGAGATGGACGCCGATCAAGCGCTTGCCCGGCCGCCTGCCCAAGCGACGGACGCTGACCTGATCGTCGACGCCCGCAGTGTGCATGCCTGGTACGGTTCAAGCCACGTGCTGCATGGCGTCGACCTGCAGATCGGGCGCGGCCAGACCGTCGGCCTGCTCGGGCGCAACGGCATGGGCAAGAGCACGCTGATCCGCACCCTGCTCGGGCACGTGACGCAGCGCAGCGGGCGCATCATCGTGTTCGGGCAGGACGCCTCCAGCTTCAAGCCGCACCAGGTGGCGCGCCTGGGTGTGGCCTACGTGCCCGAGGGGCGCGGTGTGTTTCCGAACCTGTCGGTGCACGAGAACCTCGTGATGGCGGCGCGCGCCGGCCGCAACGGTCGCCACGACTGGCCGCTCGAGCGTGTCCTGCAGACCTTTCCACGCCTGCAGGAACGGCTCTCCAACCTGGGCGGGGAAATCTCCGGCGGCGAGCAGCAGATGCTCTCCATCGGGCGCGCCTTGATGACGCATCCGGAACTGATCGTGCTCGACGAGGCCACCGAGGGCCTGGCGCCGCTGATTGTCGATGAGATCTGGCGCGTCGTCGCCGAGATCCGCGCGAGCGGCATCGCCACGCTGATCGTCGACCGCGACTACCGCCGGGTGCTGCGCTGCTCGGACCGCGCACTCGTCCTGCAAAAGGGCCTGGTGGTGCTGCAGGGAAAGGCCGGCGATATCGCGGTGAGCCCGGACCTGTCGGCCTATCTCGGCGTTTGACCGATTGAACAAGCCGCGATGAACACATGATGCTGGCGATAATGGCTCACCTATCCAACGCAAGAAATCCGCTGCCCGATGCCCATCACTGAAGAAGCCGCCGATACCGCTGCCCTGCCCGCAGAGGACAGCCTGACGCAAGAGCAGAAGAATCCCTTTCTGACCGCGCTGGGCGAGCGCGTGCGCGGCCTGCGCGCGCGTCGAGGCATGACGCGCAAGGCCACGGCGCTGGCCGCTGAAGTATCCGAGCGGCACCTGGCGAACCTCGAATACGGCGTCGGCAATGCCTCTATCCTGGTTCTGCTGCAGGTGGCAAACGCCCTGCAATGCTCGCTCGGGGAACTCATCGGCGACGTCACAACCTCCTCGCCCGAGTGGCTGATGATCCGCGAACTGCTGGAGCAGCGCGACGACGCGACGCTGCAGCGCGTGCGCGTGGCGATCGGGGAAATGCTTGGCACCGGTGGCGGCAATGCGGCGCGCAGCTCGCGCGTGGCGCTGATCGGCTTGCGCGGCGCCGGCAAGTCGACGCTGGGCCAGATGCTGGCCGACGACCTCAGTTTTCCGTTTGTCGAACTGAGCCGCGAAATCGAGAAGTTCGCCGGCTGCAGCGTGTCCGAAATCCAGGCGCTGTACGGCGTCAACGCGTACCGGCGCTACGAGCGGCGCGCGCTCGAAGAAACCATCCAGACCCATCCTGAAGCGGTCATCGCGACGCCCGGCGGCCTGGTTTCGGACGCCGCCACCTTCAACCAGTTGCTGGCGCACTGCACGACGGTCTGGCTGAAAGCGGATCCCGAAGACCACATGCGACGCGTCCTGGCGCAGGGGGATTTGCGCCCGATGGCCGCCAGCAAGGAAGCGATGGACGACCTCAAGGGCATCCTCGCCGGGCGTGCCGCCTTCTATTCCAAGGCGCAATTCAGAGTCGACACCAGCACCCAGGCGCTCGAACCCAGCTTCCAGATCCTGCGCCAGACCGTGCGCAAGGCGCTGTCCCTGCCGAACTGAAAGCTCGCGCCGCGCTCAGGCCGCCGGCTCGTAGCCAGAATGCAGGTATTGCGTGATCAGGCTGGTCAACTGTCGTGCCGGACGTTGCAACGGAATCCCGCGCAACGTGATCAAACCAAGCGACATCGGTGGCGGCAAGGGCTCGACGCCGATCCTGGCAATCCCCTGCCCGATCAGCGGGTCGGAAAACAGCAAGGCCAAGCCGACACAAAGCCGGTCGGTGCGTTGCATCAACACCAGCATCAGTAACGACGAGTCGCAGCGTATCGTGTTGTGGGGTTCGGCGATGGCCTGCGCTTTCATCCATGCCAGCAGCGAGTTCCCCTATCAGTTCAATTCGACGCGCACATTGTCCTTGTAGGTGTAGCGCGTGACGACCGGTTGCGTCAGTTCGCCCTTGGGCGTGAAGGCAATGTTGGCGGTGATGCCCTTGAATTGGGTCTTGCCGATGAACGGCACGTAGACCTGGGGGTCCACCGAGTTGGCGCGCTTCATCGCATCGACCAGAACAAAGGTGGCGTCATAGGCGTACGGGCTGTAGACCTGGAACTGGCCGGGGAAGCGCGCATCGTATTTCTTCTTCCAGTCCTTGCCACCCTGCATCTTCTCGATCGATGCGCCGCCGGTAGCGCAGGTCACGTTCTTCAGGGTTCCTGCCCTGGACGCCAGTTCGCCCATTTTTTCGGTGCACAAGGCGTCACCGCCAAAGAACTTGACACCCGACAGGCCCAGCTGCTCCATCTGGCGCAGCATCGGTCCAGCCTGAGCATCGAGGCCGCCGTAGAAGACGGCGTCGGGCTTCTTGCTCTTGATGGCGGTCAGGATCGCCATGAAATCGGTCGCCTTGTCGTTGGTGAACTCGTCGGCCACGACCGTCATGCCCTTTTGCCGTGCCGTTGCCTTGAACACATCGGCCAGACCCTGACCATAGGCCGTGCGGTCATCGATGACGGCGACCGTCTTGAGCTTGAGGGTGTCGTGGGCATAGACTGCCAGCGCGGCGCCGAGCGCGTTGTCGTTGGCAATCACGCGAAACGTTGTCTTGTAGCCGGGCTTGGTGACATCCGGATTCGATGCCGCGGCCGTGATGTGGGGCAGACCGCATCGGTTGTAGACGGCCGAGGCCGGGATCGTTGTGCCCGACTGCAGGTGACCGATGACGCCGGCGACCTTGGAGTCGCACAGCTTTTGCGCCACTGCGGTTGCCTGGCGCGGCTCACCCGCGTCGTCTTCCGCGTCGAGTTCAAACTTGATCTTCTTGCCGCCGATCACGATCGACTGCTTGTTGAGGTCGTCGATGGCCAGTCGCACACCGTTCTCGGTGTCTTTGCCAATGTGGGCAATGGCGCCCGAGATGGGGCCCGCATGGGCGATTCGAACCACCTGCACATCTTGTGCGAAGTTGGCCGTGGCCGTCAGGGCCAGCGCGGCAGCGGCAGTCAGGCGAAGGGAAACCGAAATCAGGCAAACAGCTTTCATGGTGCGCAATTCAACTTTCAAATGGACAGAGAGCAAGGGTCAAACCTAGGGTTTACCCTTGTATTTTAGATGGGGCCAGCTGCCGACCCCAAGTCAAGACTGGCTGGCAACCAAAACATCGCCAATTTCGCGCTGGTACTGATCGGCATGGGGGTCGTGGCAGCGACGCTCAGCGCGCTGGTGTCTTTTTCATTGGGATCGCGCAAGCAAGGCCAAGGCTCTGACTTGCGCTTGCGCCTCCTGATCGGCCGGACTCATCGGTCTGCCGGCCCCCTAGGATGGTGCGTCGAAATCGACGCCCGGCCGCAATAACCCGTCGCCTTCTCGGCGGTATGAAGCATAGTGCTGCAAACATTTGAAACATGCACTATGATGCCAAATCAAATGTGCAAAACATGCGCTTTATTGCTTCAGATCAAGGAGAAACGCCCGTGACCCAAACCAGCCGTGTCGAATACCAGACCGACCCTTCGCGCTACAAGCACTGGAAACTCACGTTCGACGGCCCGGTGGCCACCTTGAAGGCCGACTTCGATGAAGAGGCCGGCCTGCGTCCCGGCTACAAGCTCAAGCTCAACAGCTATGACCTGGGCGTGGACATCGAGCTCAACGACGCCATTGCCCGCATCCGCTTCGAGCACCCGGAGGTCCGCACGGTGGTTCTGACCAGCGCCAAGGACAAGGTGTTCTGCTCGGGCGCCAACATCTTCATGCTCGGCGTCTCCAGCCACGCCTGGAAAGTCAACTTCTGCAAGTTCACCAACGAGACGCGCAACGGACTGGAAGACTCTTCGGCGCACAGCGGCCTGAAGTTTCTCGCTGCCGTCAACGGCGCGTGCGCCGGCGGCGGCTACGAGTTGGCGCTGGCCTGCGACGAGATCATCCTGGTGGACGACCGTTCCTCTTCGGTCAGCTTACCCGAGGTGCCGCTGCTCGGCGTGCTGCCCGGCACCGGCGGCCTGACCCGCGTCACCGACAAGCGCCACGTGCGCCACGATCTGGCAGACCTGTTCTGCACCAGCGTCGAAGGCGTGCGCGGCGACAAGGCCGTGGCCTGGCGCCTGGTGGACGCCGTCGCCAAGCCGGCCGTGTTTGCGCAGAAGGTACAGGAACGCGCCCTGGCGTTAGCCGCGCAGAGCGACCGCCCGGCTGACGGCAAGGGCGTGCTGCTCGCGCCGCTGCAGCGCGTGATCGAGGCCGATGCGCTGCGCTACAGTTTGGTCACCGTTGAGATCGACCGTGCCAAGCGCACGGCCAGCTTCACGGCGCAAGGCCCGAGCGGCGCGCAGCCGACAGACGTCGCGGGTATTGAAGGCGCTGGCGCCGCCTGGTATCCGCTGGTGCTGGCGCGTGAACTCGAAGACGCGATCCTGCAGATGCGCACCAATGAGACCGAGATCGGCACCTGGCTGATTCGCACGATCGGTGACACGGCAGCGGCGCTGGCGCTTGACGCCACGCTGCTCGCGCACCAGGGCCACTGGCTTGTGCGCGAGACCATCGGCCTGGTGCGCCGCACGCTGAGCCGGCTCGACGTGTCATCGCGCAGCCTGTTCGCGCTGATCGAGCCGGGCTCCTGCTTTGCCGGCACGCTGCTCGAACTGGCGCTGGCCTGCGACCGCAGCTACCAACTGATGCTGCCCGACGACGCGGCCCGGTCCCCGAAGATCGCCGTGAGCGAGGCCAACTTCGCGCTCTACCCGATGATCACCGGCCAGAGCCGTATGGCGCGGCGCTTCTACGACGAACAACCGGCGTTGGCCGCTGTGCGTGCGCAAATCGGCCAGGCGCTCGACGCCAACGCTGCCAACGCGCTGGGCCTGATCACCAGCAACCCTGACGACATCGACTGGGCCGACGAAGTGCGCCTGGCCATCGAGGAGCGCGTCAGCATGTCGCCCGATGCGCTCACCGGCCTGGAGGCCAACCTACGCTTCAACGGCCCGGAGAACATGTTCACGCGCGTCTTTGCCCGTCTCTCCGCCTGGCAAAACTGGATCTTCCAGCGCCCCAACGCGGTTGGCGAAAAGGGTGCGCTCAAGGTTTACGGCAAAGGGACGAAGGCCGTATTTGACTGGAGCCGCGTGTGACTATTTTCTTTGCCAATCCATCGCCCGGTTTGTCATCCCGGACCTGATCCGGGATCCATCGATGGCGGGTCGGAGCCCGCAATGACAAGACCGAATTGAACGCTTGAACATTACCCAGGAGACAGCATGACCGCCATCAACTACACCGACAAGATTCCCAACAACGTCAACCTGAGCGAAGACCGCACGCTGCAGCGTGCGCTCGAGCAGTGGCAGCCCAACTACCTCAAGTGGTGGGGCGACATGGGGCCGGACAACTCGCAGAACATGGAGGTCTACCTGCGCACCGCCGTCAGCGTCGATCCGCAGGGCTGGGCGCAGTTTGGCCACGTCAAGATGCCCGACTACCGCTGGGGCATCTTTTTGAACCCGGCCGAGAAGGACCGCAAGATCCATTTCGGCGATCACCTGGGCGAAGACGCGTGGCAGGACGTTCCCGGCGAGTACCGCGCCAACCTGCGCCGCATCATCGTGACGCAGGGCGACACCGAGCCGGCCTCGGTCGAGCAGCAGCGCCATCTGGGCCTGACGGCGCCCAGCCAGTACGACCTGCGCAATCTGTTTCAGGTCAACGTGGAGGAAGGCCGGCACCTGTGGGCCATGGTCTACCTGCTGCACAAATACTTTGGCCGCGACGGGCGCGAGGAAGGCGAGGCGCTGCTGCAGCGGCGCAGCGGCCAGGAGGACAACCCGCGCATCCTGCAGGCGTTCAACGAAGAAACGCCGGACTGGCTGAGCTTCTTCATGTTTACCTACTTCACCGACCGCGACGGCAAGTTCCAGCTCTGCGCGCTGGCCGAATCGAGCTTCGACCCGCTGGCGCGCACCACCAAGTTCATGCTGACGGAAGAAGCGCACCACATGTTCGTCGGCGAAAGCGGCATCTCGCGCATCATCGCGCGCACATGCGCTGCCATGAACGAGCTCAAGACTGACGACGTCAGCAAGCTGCGCGCCGCTGGCGTGATCGACCTGCCGACGCTGCAGCGCTACCTGAACTTCCACTTCAGCGTGACCATCGACCTGTTCGGCGCCGACGAATCGAGCAATGCCGCCACCTTCTACACCACGGGCTTGAAAGGCCGCTTCGAGGAAGGCAAGCGCACCGATGACCACCTGCTCAAGGGCGGCAGCTACAAGGTACTGGTGATGCAGGGCGGCCAGCTGGTGGAGAAGGAAGTGCCTATGCTCAACGCGCTCAACGAGGTGCTGCGCGACGACTACATAAAAGACTCGATCGGCGGCGTCGAGCGCTGGAACAAGGTGATCGAGAAGGCCGGCATCCCGTTTCGGCTCAAGGTGCCGCACAAGGCCTTCCACCGCAACATCGGCGCACTGGCCAACGTCAAGGTCTCGCCCGAGGGACGGGTTCTGTCGGAAGCCGAATGGGCCGCGCAGGTCGACCAATGGCTGCCCAGCGCAGCTGACCGCGCCTTCGTCGCCAGCCTGATGGGCCGTGTCGTCGAGCCGGGCAAGTTCGCCAACTGGATCGCGCCGCCGCTGATCGGCATCAACCGCCAGCCGGCCGATTTTGAATATGTACGCTTCAATTGAGCGCAGGCGCTATGCCCGAAGCCCAAGCCATGCAGCAGCACCTGATCGACCCCGAGGTCTGCATCCGCTGCAACACCTGCGAGTCGATCTGCCCGGTCAAGGCGATCACGCACGATTCGCGCAACTACGTGGTCGATGCGCAAAAGTGCGACCTGTGCATGGCCTGCATTGCACCCTGCCCGACCGGCTCCATCGACAACTGGCGCACCATGCCGCGCGCGCGCGCCTATTCGGTGGACGAGCAGTTGCTGTGGGACGAGCTGCCAGCCGAGCTCGGGCCCGATCAACTCGCGGAAATGGGCGTGGCCGAGGCGCCGGCGCCAGCCGAGCCGGCGGCCAGCTCGCCGCACCATGACACGACCGGCGAGACCGCGTTTCTGGCATCGTCCTATGGCAGCAGCGTGCCGCCCTGGTCTGCGGCCCACGCCTACACCAACCTTTACGGACCGAAGGCGCAGCAGAAATCGGTCAACGTCCGGGTGGCGGGCAATGTGCGCGTGACCGACCTCGGGCACGACTACGACACGCACCACATCGTGCTCGACTTCGGCACGATGCCGTTTCCGGTGCTGGAAGGGCAGTCGATCGGCATCCTGCCGCCGGGCACGGACGCGCAAGGCCGCGCCCACCACGCGCGCCAGTACTCGGTGGCCAGCGCGCGCACCGGCGAGCGCCCCGGCTACAACAACCTGGCGCTGACGGTCAAGCGGGTGCTGCAGGACCATCAGGGCCAAGCGGTGCGCGGCGTGGCGTCGAACTACCTGTGCGACCTCCAGGTGGGCGACACGGTCGAAGTCACCGGGCCGTTCGGCGCGAGCTTCCTGATGCCCAACCACCCGGGCTCCAGCATCGTGATGATCTGCACCGGCACCGGCAGCGCGCCGATGCGCGCGATGACCGAGTGGCGACGCAGACTCCGTCATTCAGGAAAATTTGAAGCGGGCAAACTGATGCTGTTTTTCGGCGCGCGCAGCAAGGAAGAACTGCCCTACTTCGGCCCGCTGCAGAACCTGCCCAAGGATTTCATCGACATCAACTTCGCGTTCTCGCGCACACCGGGCCAGCCCAAGCGCTACGTGCAGGACGTGATGCGCGAGCGCGCCGCCGACCTCGGCGCCCTGCTCGCCGACCAGGACAGTTACTTCTATGTCTGCGGTCTCAAGAGCATGGAAGAAGGCGTGCTGCTGGCCCTGCGCGACGTGGCGCAGCAGGCCGGCCTGTCCTGGGAAGTGCTTGGCACGGCGCTCAAGCTGCAGGGGCGCCTGCACCTGGAGACTTACTGATGAGCGCGCCAACGACCCTGCGCATCTCGCGCCGCGCCGCCGGCGTGGCGCAGGTCACGATGGCGCGGGAAGCCGTCTTCAACGCCTTCGACGAGGTCATGATGGCCGAGCTCGACAGCGCCTTTGCCGACCTCGCGCAGGATGCAAGCGTGCGCGTGATCGTGCTGACGGGCGCCGGCCGGCATTTCAGCGCCGGGGCCGACCTGCAATGGATGCAGCGCGCGAGCATCGCCTCGCTGGACTGGAACCTGGACGACGCGCGGCGCTTTGCCGCCATGCTCTGGCGCATCGCAAACTGCCCGAAGCCGACGCTGGCGCGGATCAAGGGCGCGGCGCTCGGCGGGGGTGTCGGCCTCGCCTGCGCCTGCGACATCGCCATTGCGACCGAAGACGCCTCCTTCTCGGTCAGCGAGGCACGCTTTGGCATTCTGCCGGCCGTGATCGCACCCTATCTGGTCAATGCCGTGGGCCTGCGTCAGGCCAAGCGCCTGGCCCTCACGGCAACGCGCCTCACGGCCGCGCAAGCCCAAACACTGGGCCTGGTGCAGCAGGTGGCTTCAATCGACACCATCGACGCCGCCGTCGATGCCACCGTGGCCGAACTGCTCGCCGGCGGGCCGCAGGCGCAACGGGAAATCAAGCAGCTCTATGCGCAGCTTGAAGTCGGCCCGGTGAGCGCCGAGGTGCGCGAACTCAGCGCGCAGACCATCAGCCACGTGCGCGGCACCGACGAAGCGCGCGAAGGCTTCGCCGCCTTTCTGGCCAAGCGCAAGGCCGGCTGGATACCGCAACAGGCGGACTGAGGCGCGCCCGTCTTCACCGATCATTCAATTCGAATGTCACGGTCCGCAACGCCCTTGCGCAGCAAGTCCAGAGCGCTTGCGAAATTGAAGTTGTGAACCGCATCGGCCATCGGCTCGAAGTACGCACCCAACGCGGCGCGCAACAACTCTGCGCCGGCCTCGACGGTGTCGCCGCTGGTGAAGTCGTCGCCCGTCAACTGCGCTGCCAGGAGCGTGCAAAGCGCCTGCAGCTGTCCGGCATCGACTGGCATCGTCTCCGGCATCGCCGCCTCCAGCGGCAAGCGACTCGTGATCGAATCGATCAGTTCAGTCAACTGGTTTGAGACGGCTGTTCGCAGGGCCACTAGCTTTTGCGCGTCGTCACGCTGCCGGATGGCAAGCTCGAGGTTCCCGGCCTGACTGTGCAGCACCGCAGCGCCGATCTGCGCCGCAAGTCCTTTGAGCGTATGGGCCAGTCGCTCGGCCGTTTGCCAGTCCGCCTGTTCCAGCGCCGCGCCCAGCTGCGCCGGGAACTCCCGTTGTCCTGCCACGAACTTGCGCAGCAGCGAGACATACAGCGCCGGCCGCCCGAGCGCATGCTGCAGGCCCTGCTTCATATCCAGCCCAGCGATCGGCGCGAGCAGCGGGAGCATTTCCGCAGCCGTGCCCGTCGACGTCCTTGCCGGCGCCATGTCGGCCGCTGCGCTGCGGGGCTTGATCCACTTGGCGAGCGTGCGCCAGAGCTGCTCCGGATCGATGGGCTTTGCCACGTGGTCGTTCATGCCGGCATCGAGGCAGCGATCCCGGTCCCCGCCCATGGCGTTGGCCGTCATCGCCACGATCGGCAGGTCTGCACATTGCGGCAGCTTGCGGATCTCGCGCGTGGCATCGAGCCCGTCCATCACCGGCATCTGCATGTCCATCAGGATCACTGCATAAGGCACCGCGGCTTGCCGCACCTTCTCCAGCGCGATGGCGCCGTTGTCGGCAAGCTCGACGACAAAGCCTGCGGATTTCAGCAGTTCGGTGGCAACTTCCTGATTGAGCTCGTTGTCCTCGACCAGCAGCATGCGCCGGCCGGCAAACGGCCCCAGGTCGGCAGCGGCCGCCGCGCTTTCCAGGCTGCGCGCCTCCTGCGCATCAGGTCTGCCCAGCGTGCGTATGACGCTGTCGAACATGAGCGAGGCGCTGACCGGCTTGACCAGCGGGTCCTCGATACCCACCGCGTTGGCCAACACACTGCCCTTGAAGGCGGTGTGGACCGGCGCCGTGACCGCGCCGAGCTTGGCCAGCGCAAACCAGAGCGCGGCGAACTCGATGCAAGTGGGCAGCATCAGGCTGACGTTGTCACCCCGGCGCACGCCCTGCGCGTGCAGGCCGGCAGCGACACGGTCGCTCATGTCATCGATCTGGGCGTAGCTCCATTCGCCGCTCGCCATGCGGATGAAGGGGCGCTGCGGGCATTCGGCCGCGGCGCGGCGCAACTCGGCCGCCAGCGATTCGGCAAAGGCATCAGGGGTGCGCGCCGTGGCCATCACACCGGGCGCGCGTTGTCAGCGCAACCAGGCACGCCGACGCCCAGCGCTGATGAGTGAATCGATGACTTTGGCATGGCATGAAACGCTTGAATGAACGCAACGGGACGCCTAGCACACAGGCCAAGGCTGCACCGGAATTGTCGTGCATTTCGAGGGCCGCAGCGGCACGTTTCAGACTCTCGACCGAGGTGGCTTGCTATCATCAATCCACCCCAACGAGGCCTGAGCCATGAACAACACAAACGACCAAACCGGCGTCAAGATATCCCGCAGCGTGGAGCGCCTGATCGCCGGGCAGGCAACCTCGGACGGCGCCGGCGTCAAGCTGACGCGCGTGCTGACGCAAGACCTGCAGCAGCGGCTCGACCCGTTTCTGATGCTCGACGCCTTTGGCAGCGACAAGCCGGACGACTACATCGCCGGTTTTCCCGACCACCCGCACCGCGGCTTCGAGACCGTGACCTACATGATTGCCGGGCGCATGCTGCATCGCGACAGCGCCGGCCATGAGGGCCTGCTCGAGTGCGGCGGCGTGCAGTGGATGACCGCCGGCCGCGGCGTGATCCATTCGGAGATTCCGCAGCAAACCGAAGGCGTGATGGAAGGCTTTCAGCTCTGGCTCAACCTGCCGCGGCGCGACAAGATGATGACGCCGTGGTACCGAGATTTCCAGAACAGCCAGCTGCCGCAATTCGTCACGTCGCAGGGCGTGGCGGTGACCGTCATCGCCGGTGCCAGCCACGGCGTGCACGGCGCCGTTGCACGCGACATCACCGAGCCACTCTATCTGGACCTGCACTTGCCGCGCGGCGCGCGCTTCGAGCAGGTGCTGCCGGCCGCACACAACGCCTTCGTCTACGTCTACCGGGGTGAAGTCAGCATCGCCGGCCAGCGCGTGCCGGCGCAGCGCATGGCCTTGCTGGCCAACGCCGCTCAGGCCGACGGCGTCGCGATCGAGGCCGGCGCCGACGCGCGCGCGCTGCTGATTGCCGGACAACCGTTGCACGAGCCGATCGTCCAGTACGGTCCGTTCGTCATGAACACCAAGCAGGAAATCTACGAGGCCATGAGCGATTTCCGCGACGGCCGACTCGGCGAAATCGCGACCTGAGCATCGATCAACGAAGACAACGGCGACGCAGTTTGAGGGGCAAGCAGGCTCTGGTGTCGATCAGTCCGCACCACCCGCGAGATCGCGCGCCAGCAGGCCGCCGATGCGGCGCAGCAACCATTTGGGCGTGCTGCGCGAAGCCAGCATCGCGGTCTGGTTGACGATACCGGGCACGCAGATCACGTCGCCGCGCATGCAGGCCTCGAAGCCCTGGCGCGCCACGGCTTCGACCTGTCCGACCAGAAAGCCCGGCAGCTTCGACAACTGCGGATTGGCCTGCCTGGCGCTCGCCAGCATGCCGGTGGCCGTGATGCCGGGGCACAGCGCGGTGATGCTCACGCCCGAGCCCGCCAGCTCCTCCGACAGCGATTCGGTCAGCGACAGCACATAGGCCTTGCTGGCGGCGTAGGTGGCCAGCGTCGGCACCGGCTGAAAGGCTGCAATCGAGGCGACATTGAGCACGCGCCCCGATCCACGCCGGACCATCAGCGGCACAAAGTGCGCCAGCATGGCGGTGAGTGCCGAGATGTTGAGGTCGATGATGGCCTGGTGATCGGCCGGCTTCATCTGCGCGAACCGCTGCTGCTGCAACACGCCGGCGCAATTGACGAGCACATCGGGCACGCGCCGGCGCCGCTTCAGTGTGGCGGCCAGGCGCGCGGCGGATTGCGGGTCGCTCAAGTCGGCCGGCAGCGCCAGCGCCGCGATGCCATGCGCCTGCGCCAGTTGGCTGCCCAGCGTCTGCAACTTGTCGGCGCTGCGCGCCACCAGAACCAGGTCATGGCCAGCGCGCGCGAAGCAGCGCGCCAGCTCTTCGCCGATGCCGGCCGATGCGCCGGTGACCAGCGCGACCGGACGAACGGTGTGGATGGGCATGTTGTCTTCTCCTTGGGTCCGTTGGCTCAGTTCGAGACGCCGGTGCGCAACAGTTCGGCGGGATAGGGCTGCATGAAATCCATGCTGTGCGCGGCCGGCGCCTGCAGCCAATCCTGATAGCGCTGCGGCGGCAGGATGACCACCATGCGTTTCTCGTCGCCCGGTTTGTGAAAAAGCCGCAGCAGCGCGTGCGCGTCGGCATTGATGGTCAGCATCGTGTAGCTGTGAACCCTCTCGCCCTGGGGCGACTTCCAGACCGACCACAATCCGGCAATGCCCATCGGCTCGCCATCGGCGCGCGCAATCCGCGTCGGCACGGCCTTGCCGCTGCGCCAGTCGGGCTCAAAAAAGGCCTCGGCCGGGATGATGCAATGCTGCGCGTTTTTCCAGGCCTCGCGAAAGCTCGGCTTCTCGGCCACGGTTTCGCTGCGCGCGTTGTAGGTGTGGCGCGTGATCGTCGTGTCCTTGGCCCAGTGCGGCACCAGGCCGAACAGGCCGGGCAGCCCCTCGCGTGGCGGCACGGCCTCGTCACCGACGTCGGCGTGCGGATGACACCGGATGAAGCTGCCCTGGTAGCCGGGCCACAGGTCGGCGCGGCCCGGGTCAGAGGGCGGCTCGACACCGAACAGGCGCCAGTAGCGGTCTCGTTCCTTCAGTGCCTGGTAATGGCTACACATGGGGCGACGGTAAGCGCTGCTGCGCGCGCCATTCAGCGCCAAGCCTGGCGCGCGCGCTCACGCACCTGGATCGTGGCGCTGCCGCCGTTCGCGGCGCCGGCGTCTTGCGCCTGCGCGACCGGCCAGACCAGGGTTTGAAACTGCGCCGCCAGCCCATCGGGGATGAAGCGCGTGCGCGAAGCGTAAAGGTGCCGGTCGCCAAGGGCCGACTGCTGCGTCACATAGAAGCGGTGCGGCACCAGCAGCTGCAGGTGTTCGCGCGCGCGCGTCATCGCGACATAGAGCAGCCGCCGCTCTTCCTCGATCTCGTCCTGCGAGCCCGTGCTCAGGTCCGACGGAATGCAGCCGTCGACGACATTGAGCAGGTACACCGAAGCCCACTCCTGGCCCTTGGCCGAGTGGATGGTCGAGAGAATCACATAGTCCTCGTCGCGGTGCGGCGCACCGGACCGGTCGCTGGTCGCCTGCGGCGGGTCGAGCGTGAGCTCGCTCAGGAAGCGCTCGCGGCTGGCATAGGTCGATGCGATGCGCTCCAGGTTCTCCACATCGGCACGTCGCACCGCGGCGTCCTCGTGCAGGCGCTCCAGATGCGGCGCGTACCAGCGCTTGGCCAGGTCCATGTCGGCCGGCCAGTTCTGCTGAGGCTGGCGCAGCGCGCGATACACCTGGACGAAGGCCTGCCAGTCGGCAGCCGCAGCGGCGGGCATCTGGAAATTCTCAAGCGCTCCCGTCGGGTCGGCGGCGACATCCATGGCGTCGAGCAATCGCGTGGCATGAGCCGGACCGATGCCGGGGATGAGTTGCACGACGCGAAAGCCCGCCATGCGGCCCCTGGGATTCTGGGCAAAGCGCAGCACCGCCAGCACGTCCTTGATGTGCGCGGCTTCCAGAAACTTCAGACCGCCGAACTTGACGAAGGGAATCTGCCGGCGCGTGAGTTCCAGCTCGAGCGCGGCGCTGTGCGAGGAGGTGCGAAACAGCACGGCCTGCGATTTCAGGGCAAGCCCGGCCTGGCGCTGCTCCAGAATGCGCGTCGCAACCCAGCGCGCCTGCTCGGCCTCGTCGGGAACCATGATCAGCTCGGGCCGGATGTTGCTGGCCTTGTCGGTCCAGAGTTGCTTGGCATGGCGCTCGGATGCCTGCGCGATGACAGCGTTCGACACGTCGAGAATCGGCTGCGTCGAGCGGTAGTTGCGCTCGAGCGTGACCAGGCGCGCGCTCTGGCTGAACTGGTGCGGAAAGTCCAGGATGTTGCGCACCGTCGCACCGCGAAAGCTGTAAATGCTTTGCGCATCATCGCCCACTACCGTGACGCCCTTGCCCTCGGGTTTGAGCCCGAGCACGATGGCCGCCTGCAACCGGTTCGTGTCCTGGTACTCGTCAACCAGCACATGGTCGAAGCGCGCGCCGACCTCGGCGCCAAGGCCCGGGTCCATCATCATCTCGGACCAGAACAGCAGCAGGTCGTCGTAATCGAGAACGTTCTGCGCCTGCTTGATCTCTACATAGGCGCCAAACAGTTTCTTGAGTTCAGCTTCCCAATGCGCGCACCAGGGGAACACCTGCTGCAAGACCTCGGAGAGCCGCTGCTGGCTGTTGACCACGCGCGAATAGATCGACAGGCAGGTGCCCTTTTGCGGGAAGCGGTTGCGCGTCGATGACAAGCCGATGTCATGGCGCACCAGACCCATCAGGTCTTCGGCGTCGCCCCGGTCGTGGATCGTGAATGAATCGTCCAGACCGATGCGCGCCGCGTAGTCGCGCAGCAGGCGCGCACCGATGCTGTGGAAGGTGCCCGACCACGGCAGCGAGGGCAAGGGCCGACCGGTGTTCAAGCCGAGCACCCGGTTCAATACCGTGCCGACGCGGCGCTCCATCTCCATCGCGGCGCGGCGCGAAAATGTCAGCAGCAGAATGCGCTGCGGATCCGCCTGGTGCAGGATCAGGTTGGCAACGCGATAGGCCAGCGTGTTGGTCTTGCCGGAACCGGCGCCGGCAATGATGAGCAGCGGGCGTAGATCGTCACCTTGCTCACCCAGACCATGCCCGACTGCGAGCCGTTGCTCGGCGTTGAGCGACTCGAACGGATCGATGCGGGTCGGAGCGGCGGCGTCCATGCGGCGGGATGAAGGCGTTGCAGTTGATGACATGTGACGTCACTGTACATTAAAACTGGGTATCCCTTTAGCTCCAATTCTGCCAGAATAGTGAAATGGCCGCAAACCCGAATCTACCAAAGGCTGGTGTGGATTATCCCAAGAACTGGGTGCAGTTCTTAGACTGGTTCCATTCTGAGGATGTATGCCGCGCATATCTGGACAACCTGCGTTGGCCAAACGGATTCATTTGCCCGAAATGTGGCATTACTGACCAGCCTTGCCGTTCCACTCGCGGACGATTGATGTGCCTTCATTGCAAGTCACAGACAACGGTGACGGCCGGCACCATCTTCGACAAGACGCGCACTGAACTACGCGTTTGGCTCGCTGGAATTTGGTACATCACCAACCAAAAACACGGCATCAGTGCATTGGGTTTGCAGCGTGTTCTTGGCCTTGGAAGCTATGAAACTGCATGGACCATGCTGCACCGCTTGCGCCGGGCTATGGTCAGGCCTGGTAGAGATTTGTTGCATGGCGAGGTCGAAGTCGATGAGACGTACCTTTCGATCTCCGACCGCAAGAATCCGATCAGTCCGGTTGGCAGAAAGAGTAACCCCAGCAAAGTGTTGGTCGCTATTGCAGTCGAAATGCTCCACCCAAAGGGATTTGGGCGGATACGGATCAGGCAGATTCGAGAAGGCGACTACGAGAGTCTGATGCCGTTCATCCAGGAGACTGTTCGACCGGGATCGCTGATTCACAGCGACGGATCGCCGGCCTACAGAAATCTCGAAGAACTTGGCTACCAGCATCGCAGGTCTGTACACCTTGGATCCAATACGCCAGCCCACGAGTCCATGCCTGGCGTGCACAGGGTCGCCGCACTCCTGCATCGCTGGTTGTTGGGAACGCACCATGGTGCCGTGCAACCAGGACAACTGGACTACTACCTCGACGAGTTCGTTTTCCGGTTCAACCGCAGAGCCTCAGCTTCTAGAGGTTTGCTGTTCTATCGCTTGCTTCAGCAGGCGGTCGTCACGGGGCCGGTGACGTACGATATGGTCGCAATTTGAGCGTTATTTTTCGCTCACACAATCTCTGGCTCTTATTCAGTCGGCCGCCTATTTCGTAAGTACATGCAATGTTCGGCATCCAGAGGACGCCTGTTCTATCGACTGGTCCAGCAGGCCGTCATCACGGAACAAAGACACATCACGCTTTACAGGTCTTATGGAATCTGTTATAATCCTTATTGTGACTTACAAGATCTTTTGAGATATATATGATCGCTTCTCTTGCCTCCCCCGTTGAACTTGCCACCGAAATTGGTAAAAGCCTTCGACTTGCCAGGGCTGCACAGGGTCTACGCCAGGAAGATTTATCGTCGCGCAGTCAAGCCAGCCTTCAAGCCATTAAGAACTTGGAGAATGGAGGTAAGGTCGAACTGGTCACGTTCCTGCGCGTTGCCCGTACCCTAGGCATGGTTGAGAAAATCTTGGATGCATGTCAGCCTACCCCGCAGAGCCTTGATGAAATAGAGCGGATTGAAGCGGCTCGGATGGAGAGTTCCCGTGTTCGGATGAGAATGCGACCATGACAGGACTTCCCAATTCCCGACTAAAAGTCCATCTCGATTTTGGGGAGGGAGAGCCCCCTATTTTGCTGGGTGAATGCCTATGGTTTGCCGGGCAGAATGTAGCCGCGTTCCAATGGAGCGAACAAGCGCTCACACTGCCATTTCGTCTCTCACCGCTACACATGCCTTTGCAAAAGGCCGTTGTCTTGGCTAAGCGAGATCCATTCGGCGGGCTGCATGGATTGTTCAGTGACTCCATTCCGGATGGCTTTGGTCTAAGGCTGATGGATAAGTCGTTCAAATCTGCTGGACACAGGCTTGATTCGGTAACGCCTGTTCATCGCTTAGCTTGGGTCGGGTCTCGTGGGCTTGGTGCGCTGACCTATGCGCCTGCAATTGGTCCTGACAAATCCAGGGAGCTAATGGAAATTTCCGCATTGGGTTTGCATGCAGCCAGCGCGGACACCGATAATTTTGCTGGCATTCCAGTCGCTGCCATAAAGGCTGGAGGATCCGCGCATGGTGCTCGCCCAAAGTTCTGGGCATCGGTCCACAAGGATGGGAAAACGGTCATTCTTGGCGACAGTCTGCAAGTTCCAAAAGATTTCACGCCGTGCTTAGTGAAGTTTGCTCCTGCCAGAGGCGATCGGAACGAACCTTTTCTTGAGGCTGCTTGCCTGCAGTTGGCAAGCAGCCACGGTATCCGTGCGGCCAAAGCACGTTTACTGATCCATCCAAATGGGGCAGCCCTGGCTGTGGAGAGATTTGACAGATCACAGGGAGGAGGACGCAAATTCACTCAAAGCTTGGCGGCCATCTTGAATGACGACTTCCGCTTTCCAAAGCTGGACTACGATCACATCTTTCAAGTGTCGAAAGTCCTCTCTATCCAGCCAGAGGCAGAGCGAATTTATCGACAAGCTTGTTTTAATGTCGCCCTTTCCATGAAGGATGATCACAGCAAAAATTTTGCATTTCTCATGGGTAAAGATGGCAAATGGGAACTCTCGCCCGCGTTTGATTTATGCCCTAGCGAAGGGCCTTCAGGATGGCAAACGATGAGCGTCAGCGGGATGGCTGAATCGATTGAACGTTCTCATTTGTTGAAATTTGCTCAACGGATGGGATTGGCAGAGTCGGTTGCAAAAGATGGATTGGACCAAGCGCTTTCGGCAGCAAATCAATTCGCGCCTCTTGCAACTTCCTTTGGGGCACAAAAAAATGCGACAAATAAATGGGCAAAGACCTTTAGGGAAATCGAGAAGCGCCTGACGGTAGCGCTTGTCTCAACCAACGGGTCGACGCTGAATAGGAAAGCGACACCGCCAATTCTGATCGACACTGATGTTTGTACCGATTGCAAGAACGCTCCTTGCACATGCGGAGGTGATGGACGATCTGGGGCAACACGACAGCGTGGCTAATCTCTTGCCGTGCCGAATTTAGCGGCAAATGGAGCCAAAGGGATACCCCGTACATTAAACCAGTATCCGGGGTGCATGGGCGCGACGCGCGGCATCCACAGCCAATGCATCGCGCGCGCGGTTAAAGTCATGCGCAGTGGCCGCGGCTTGCAGGAAATTCTCAGGGATCGCGCCGCACGGCAAGCTGAAATGTGACGACACCATTGGAAGACACCACCATGCAAGACACCTGTCGCGACCTGCTCGGCGAGTACCAGGCCCTGGCCGATCTGTGTGACACGCTGACGCTGACGCAGGCGCAGTAGCACACGCGCAGCAGCTTCTTCGGCTGGACGCCCTGGGACGAGATTGCACACCTGTGCTGCTTCGACGCGACGGCGCTGCAATCGGCCACCGAGCCGCAGGCCTTCAACGTGGACATGCCCAAACTCAACGCGCGCATGGCCGCCGGCGAACCGATCAGCGCGATTGCCCGCGCCGCCTACGGTCATCTCGACGGCGCTGCGCTGACGCTGCATTGGCGCGGCTTGCACGAACGGCTGGTGCAGGCGCTGCGCGGCCTTGACCCGAAAGCGCGCCTGCCCTGGTATGGCCCGACCATGAGCGCGCGCTCGTTTGCCAGTGCGCGCCTGATGGAAACCTGGGCCCACGGCCAGGACATCTGGGACGTGATCGGCCGTCAGCGCACACCGACAGCGCGGCTCAAGCACATCGCGCACATCGGTGTCACCACCTTCGGCTGGAGTTTTGTCAACCGCAAGCGGCCGGTGCCGCCCGTGGTGCCGCACATCGCGTTGGACGCACCCGACGGCTCGCTCTGGACCTGGGGCGCGCCGTCGGATACCGACTGGGTGCGCGGCAGGGCGCAGGACTTCTGCCTGCTGGTCACGCAGCGCCGCCATCGTGCCGACACGCAGCTCAGCTGCAAGGGTGACGCGGCCGAGCAGTGGCTGTCCATCGCCCAGTGCTTCGCCGGACCGCCGGTCGACGCGCCGGCCCCCGGCGCCTACGGCCCGCAAGCATGACGGCTGCGCCCGTCGCAGCTTCGGGCACTGCTCTGCCAGCGGGCGCGCCACTGGCACTGGCGCACCGCCCGCGCATTGAAGCAGCGCTGGCCGCCTGCCATGCCGACGCGGGACCCGAGCGCCTGTCGGACCTAGTCTTCTCCAACCTGTATCTGTTTCGCGCCGCGCATGATTACCGACTGGTCGATGGCGCGTGGCCTTTCATTGCCGGGCGCACCTACGATGGCACGAGCCATGCGATCCCGCTGTTCGATCCGGCGCAGGCGCCTCATTCGGTGCTGCACCAGATCCTGGCGCAGTGCGACTGCCTGTATCCGCTGTCAAGCCGGCAGGCGGCGCAACTCGATGGCGATGTCTTCGAGACCTTCGCCGCGCGCGCTGACGCCGACTACCTTTATGCGGCAGACAACTTCCGCCACTACCGCGGCACGCGATTGCTCAAGAAGCGTAATTTGATGAAGCAATTCCTGTGCGCCCATGCCGTGCGCAGCGTGACGCTGGACGCCGGCGTCGTCTCTGATGCGCACGCGGTGCTCGAAGGCTGGATGAGGGACAAGGGCAAAGCCGGCGGCGAGGCCGACGAGCAGCCCTGCCTAGAGGCGCTCGCGCATCTCGAAGCGTTCGGCCTGCAGGGCTTCCTGCACTATGCCGACGGCGCGCCGGCCGGCTTCGTGCTTGCGCAGGCGCTCGGCGGCGGCGTCTTCGTCATGCGCTTTGCCAAGGGCCTGACGCGCTGCAAGGGCATTTCGCAGTACATGTTCCACCACTTTGTGACGGCAACAACGCAGCCGGTGCTGTGGCTTAACTTCGAGCAGGACATGGGGTTGGCCAACTTCCGCCGCACCAAGCTGTCGTACCAGCCCGCGGCTCTGATCGACAAATTCCGCGCCCGTTTGCGCGCGCCCTGAACACGGCGTCGATGGACGCAAGACGGGCAACCCGATCGTGCCGACGACGGCGCAAAAGTCTGCAAAACGGGCAATATGCCAGCTGCTTTAACAATGCTTGACGTCAATCAATCTTCTCCGGCCGCGAAATTCGGGCAATCCGGCGCTGATCGAATACAGTTACCTGTTACCGACCAACCCAATCAGAAAGAGGAATGCAATGGCGACCGAACCATCCAAAATCATTTACACACTGACCGATGAAGCACCGTTTCTGGCGACCTGTGCGTTCCTGCCCGTCATCCGCACCTTTGCTGCGCCGGCAGGCGTCAACGTGGCCGAGTGCGACATCTCGGTTGCGGCGCGGGTGCTCGGCGAATTCCCCGAGTGCCTGACCGAAGCGCAGAAAGTGCCGGACAACCTGTCCGAGCTCGGTCGCCTGACGCAGTTCCCCGATACCAACATCATCAAGCTGCCCAACATCAGCGCCTCGGTGGGACAGCTGGTTGCGTGCATCAAGGAACTGCAATCCAAGGGCTATGCCGTGCCGGATTACCCGGAAGATCCGAAGACCGACGCTGACAAGGCTATCCGCAGCCGCTACTCGCGCTGCATCGGCAGCGCCGTGAACCCGGTGCTGCGCGAGGGCAACTCGGACCGCCGCGCACCCAAGGCCGTCAAGGAATTCGCGCGCAAGCACCCGCACTCGATGGCCGAATGGAGCCAGGCGTCGCGCTCGCACGTCTCGCACATGCACCACGGTGACTTCTACCACGGCGAGAAGTCCCTGACCCTGGACAAGGCGCGCGACGTCAAGATGGAACTGCTCACGAAGAGCGGCAAGACCATCGTGCTCAAACCGAAGCTGGCGCTCAAGGACGGCGAGATCATCGACAGCATGTTCATGAGCAAGAAGGCGCTGCTGGACTTCTACGAGAAGGAAATCGAAGACGCGCACAAGACCGGCGTCATGTTCTCGCTGCACGTCAAGGCCACCATGATGAAGGTCTCGCATCCGATCGTGTTCGGCCACTGCGTGCGCATTTTCTACCGCGATGCCTTCGCCAAGCACGCCAAGCTGTTCGACGAACTGGGCGTGAATGTCAACAACGGCATGAGCAATCTGTATGAAAAGCTCGAGTCGCTGCCGCAGTCGCTGCGCGAGGAAGTCATCAATGACCTGCACGCCTGCCACGAGCATCGCCCCGAGCTGGCGATGGTGGACTCAGCCAAGGGCATCACCAACTTCCACTCGCCCAACGACATCATCGTCGACGCTTCCATGCCCGTCATGATCCGCAACGGCGGCAAGATGTGGGGCGCGGACGGCCGCCTGAAGGACGTCAAGGCCGTGATGCCCGAGAGCACCTTTGCCCGCATCTACCAGGAGATGATCAACTTCTGCAAGTGGAACGGCAATTTCGATCCGCGCACCATGGGAACCGTGCCCAATGTCGGCCTGATGGCGCAGCAGGCCGAGGAGTACGGCTCGCACGACAAGACCTTCGAGATCCCGGAAGACGGCGTGGCCAACATCACCGATCTGGCCACCGGCGAAGTGTTGTTGACTCAAAACGTGGAGGAAGGCGACATCTGGCGCGCCTGCCAGGCCAAGGATGCGGCGATCCGCGACTGGGTCAAACTCGCCGTCACGCGCGCGCGCAACTCCGGCATGCCCGCCGTGTTCTGGCTCGACCCGTATCGCCCGCATGAAAACGAGTTGATCAAGAAGGTCAAGGTCTACCTCAAGGACCACGACACGACGGGTCTGGACATCCAGATCATGTCGCAGGTGCGCGCCATTCGCTACACCATGGAGCGTGCGATCCGCGGCCTTGACACCATCTCCGTGACCGGCAATATCTTGCGCGACTACTTGACCGACCTGTTCCCGATCATGGAACTCGGCACCAGCGCCAAGATGCTGTCCATCGTGCCGCTGATGGCCGGCGGCGGCATGTACGAAACCGGCGCCGGCGGCTCGGCGCCCAAGCATGTGCAGCAGCTGGTGGAAGAAAACCACCTGCGCTGGGATTCGCTCGGCGAGTTCCTGGCTCTGGCCGTCAGCCTGGAAGACCTGGGCATCAAGACCGGCAATGAAAAGGCCAAGATCCTGGCCAAGACACTGGACGCGGCGACCGGCAAACTGCTCGACAACAACAAGGGCCCCTCGCCCAAGACCGGCCAGCTCGACAACCGCGGCAGCCAGTATTACCTGGCAACGTACTGGGCCCAGGAACTGGCGGCGCAGACGGAGGACAAGGACCTGCAAAGCCGCTTTGCGCCATTGGCCAAAGCGCTGGCCGACAACGAGCAAAAGATCACTGCCGAGTTCAAGGCCGTGCAGGGCAAGCCGGTCGATATTGGCGGTTACTTCCTGACCGACAAGAAGAAGGTCACCGAGGTCATGCGCCCGAGCGCGACATTCAACGCCATCATCGAGGCCGCTGCGGCCTGACCGCAAGGACCCGATCGGTCACCCCCGTCACCGTGCCGTCCTGGCGCGCTGACGGGCTTCCTCGCCGCCGTGGGGCGCGCCGCGCGCCATGATGCAAGAATGCACGCATGCGCCGCTTCATCCTTCATCGACTGCTGCCTCGGGTTCCCGAACACGGCATTCTGGTGATCTTCGCGACCCGCGCGCTGCGCGGGTTTGCCGACGGCTTTGTCGCCGTCCTGCTTCCCGTTTACCTCATGTCGCTGGGCCTCGGCGGCGTTGAAGTGGGCGCCATTGCGACGGCAACGCTGTTCGGCTCGGCCTTGGCCACGCTGGCCGTGGGCGCCTGGGGCCATCGCTGGTCAGGACGGACCCTGCTGCTGAGCGCCGCTGCGCTCATGGCCGCCACCGGCCTGGCGTTTTCCAGCCTTTCGTCGTTCTGGCCATTACTGATCATCGCCTTTGTCGGAACACTCAACCCGAGTTCGGGTGATGTCAGCGTGTTCCTGCCGCTGGAGCATGCCCGGCTCGCTGCTGCGACTGACGCCGCAACACGGACCGATGTGTTCGCCCGCTACGCCCTGGCCGGGGCGCTGTGCGCAGCGTTGGGCGCACTGGCAACCGGCATCCCCGATCGGTTGATCGGCCTGTTCGGGGTGCAGCGCCTGGACGCCCTGCGCGCCATGTTCTTTCTGTACGGGCTGATCGGATTCGCAGTCTGGTCCCTGTACCGGAAGTTGCCGCGCCCGGCATCGCAAAGCCATGCGGCACCCGCGGCGCTGGACCAGTCCAAGGCGGTCGTGATGAAACTTGCCGCCCTGTTTTCGGTGGACTCGTTCGCTGGCGGCCTGGTTGTCAATTCGCTGCTCGCCCTGTGGCTGTTTCAGAAATTCGGTTTGTCGCTGGCGGCCGCTGGCGCCTTCTTCTTCGGTTCCGGCCTGCTCGGGGCCGCTTCACAGCTCGCGGCGCCGCGCCTGGCCAAGCGCATCGGGCTGATCAACACCATGGTGTTCACCCACATCCCGGCGAGCATGTGCTTGATTGCCGCGGCGTTTTCCAGCAACGTCTGGCTGGCCCTCGGGCTGTTGCTGGCACGTGCCATGGTGTCGTCGATGGATGTGCCGGCGCGCAGTGCCTTTGTCATGGCCGTCGTGCAGCCGCATGAGCGCGCTGCTGCGGCCAGCTTCACGGCCGTGCCGCGCAGTCTGGCGTCCGCCGTGAGCCCCCTGCTGGCAGGCTGGCTCTTCCAGTCCGGCTGGATCGCCACACCGCTGGTGGCCTGTGGCCTGCTGAAGATCGCTTACGACCTGGCGTTGTGGCGTGCGTTCAGGTCGCATCGAACCGAATCGACTTGAGCCGATTTGCGTAAATTCATTTCCATAACTTCCAAAAACTCTGCTTCAATACTGCAAGACCAAAACCATACCCATCACCATGGATTCACAAACGAAACCGGCAAAACTCGCGCGCATGGAACTGGCCAACCGGCTTTTCTTCCGCCTTTACCAATGCGCAAATTTGTTGCACAAAACCGGCACGCGCGCCGTGGAGACCGAGGGGCTGACCACGCAGCAATGGGCGGTGCTGGGCGCCCTGTCGCGCGCAGAGGCCAAGAACGGCATCAGCGTGAATGACCTGGCGCGCTATCTGATGGTGAGCCGGCAAAATCTGGCGGGGGTGATCGGGCGCCTGGAGCGCGATGGACATATTTGCGTGGAACCCGACGAGACTGACCGTCGCTCGCGCCTAATCAAGATGACCGACTCAGGGCGGCACGTGTGGCTGGTGCAGGCGCAGCCGAAAATTCACGCCTACTACGAGCAGGCGCTCGACGAGTTCTCCATCGGCGACATCACCCACACGCTACATTACTTGCTCAAGCTGGTGGACAACATGCAGCGTCTGGATCGCGGGAGCGAAGAGGAGATCCCGAAAGCGTCAACGTGAGCGATTGAACAGGAGGGCCGCACACCAACGTGGCGTGCAGCCTTGGTTCGTGCGGTCTCAAATTGCAGCTTGCCTGGACGTTCGTAAAGACACCATGGCCCCGACAAGGCCAGACACGGGGCGATGTTCTTGCCTGATGCGGCGGCCGGGAACAGGATGTGGCTGTCGTTCCTGGCCACCGGCGATCTGCGCCGCTGCGGCGACCGCGCCTCTTTCTTTCAAGCGCACGCCCTCTTCGAGGGTGATCTCGTCAAAGGAGGTCATGCTCAGCTTGACGTTGGCCATATCCACACCGCAGCTATCCAACCAGACGCGGACCTTCACGCTGTAGTCCACCACGCGTTTGACTGCGACGACGCTCTTGATGCTGGCAGTCCTTTGAATTGGCCAGGTCGGCAATGCCGGTGGTGACCGGCTCAAGCGGCGCGCAACAGCTCGCGGCCAATGATGAGTTGCTGGACCTGTGTCGTGCCTTCGTACAGGCGCAGCAGGCGCACGTCGCGGTAGAAGCGCTCCACCACGTACTCGTTGATGTAACCCGCGCCACCGTGGATCTGCACGCCACGGTCTGCAACGCGGCCCACCATCTCGGTCGCGAACAGCTTGGCACAGGACACGCGCATCGAGATGTCCGGATCCGACACGTGGGCCGGCTTGTTGTCGAAGCGCCTGGCCACCTCCTGCACCAGGGACCAGCCGGCGAGCAGTTCTGCCTGACTGTCAGCCAGCATGGCCTGGATCAGCTGAAATTCGCCGATGGCCTTGCCAAACTGCTTGCGTTCGCGCGCATAGGCAGCGGCTTCATCGAGAATGCGCGAGGCTGCGCCGCAGGACACGGCCGAGATGTTCAGACGGCCGCGATCGAGCACCTTCATCGCGGTCTTGAAGCCCTGGCCCGGCACGCCGCCGATGATGTTCGCCGCCGGCACGCGCGCGTTTTCCAGGATCACATCGCAGGTCATGGTGCCGCGCTGGCCCATCTTCTTGTCCTTCTTGCCCAGCGTCAGACCGGGCGTGTCAGCCGGAACCACGAAGGCCGAGATGCCGCCAGTGCCCGGACCGCCGGTGCGTGCCATCAGCGTGAATGCGCCCGCGCGCGGGGCGTTGGTGATGAAGCGCTTGGTGCCGTTGAGAACATAGTGGTCGCCGTCCGCTTCGGCGCGGGTCTTGAGCGACGCGGCATCGGTGCCGGCGTCAGGTTCGGTCAGCGCGAACGACATGACCAGCTCGCCGCTGGCCACCTTGGGCAGGTAATCGGCTTTCTGCTCGGGCGTGCCGTCCATCAGGATGCCCTGCGAGCCGATGCCGATGTTGGTGCTGAAGACCGAACGGAATGCCGGCGCCGTGCGGCCCAGCTCGTAGTTGACCAGGACCTCCTGGCTCACCGACAGGCCAATGCCGCCGTATTCCTCGGGGACGGTCAGGCCGAACAGGCCCATTTCCTTCATGTCGTCGATGATGTCGGCCGGCACCTCGTCGTATTCTTCGAGGTGGTTTTCGGCTGGCATCAGGCGCTCGCGGACGAAGCGCTGAACGGTGGCGAGCAAGAGCTCGAAGGACTCGTTGTCAAGGGCCATGATGAATTGTTGTGCTGAATCAGTACCGCAGCTTGCAGCAGGTTGGGCAGGGACATGCCCAAGGCACCACACAGCGTCTGGCAGATTGATGGTGTCGACTTCCATGGTCTGGGTTCCGATCAGCAATTTACTTGACGTGCTTGCGGAAGTCGGGCTTGCGCTTTTCGCGAAACGCGTTGCCGCCTTCGGCCGATTCGTCCGATTCGTAGTACAGCTTGAGCGCGTGCATCGCCAGGCCACCCATGCCGCGGATCATCTCGGTGTCGACGTTGAACGACTTCTTCGCCAGCGCGATCGCGGTCGGGCTCTTCTCGACGATCTCGTCGCACCACTTGCGCACTTCGGCGTCGAGTTGATCCTGCGGCACCACCGCGTTGACCAGCCCCATCTCCAGCGCCTGCCGGGCGGTGTAGCGCCGACACAGGTACCACATCTCGCGCGCCTTCTTCTCGCCCACAACGCGGGCCAGCAGGGCCGTGCCGAAGCCGGGGTCAACCGAGCCCACGCGCGGACCGGCCTGGCCGAGCTGCGCGTTTTCGGAAGCGATCGCCAGATCGCAGATCGTCACCAGCACGTTGCCGCCGCCGATGGCAAAGCCGTTGACGCGCGCAATCACCGGCTTGTTGCAATCACGGATGGCGCTTTGCACTTCCTCGATCGGCAGGCCGATGACACCGCGGCCGCCGTAGCCGCCATCCTGCGTGCCCTGGTCGCCGCCAGTGCAGAACGCCTTGTCGCCGGCGCCGGTCAACACGACCACGCCGATGCTGCGGTCATGGTCCGCGTCCTTGAAGGCAACAATCAGTTCCTCGCAGGTGTTGGCGGTGAAGGCGTTGTAGGCCTTGGAGCGGTTGATGGTGATGGTGGCGATGCCGTCAGCCTTGGTGTAGATCAGGTCTTCGAAGTCAGAGGTGTTCATGAAGGCTCCGTGATGATGGAAAGCGGTGGTCCGTATCAGCCGAACATCGTCAGGCCGCCCGAGACGCTGACGACCTGACCGGTGATGAAGGAGGCTTCGTCACTGCCAAAGAAGACGATGGCGCTGGCCAGGTCGTCGGGCTGCCCGAGGCGGCCCATGGGGATGGCGCTGCGAAAGGCTTCGATCAACTTGGCCGGGTCGCGCGCGCCTTCGGCCACACCCGCCAGCAGCGCCGTGTCGGTTGGACCCGGACACACGACGTTGATCGTGATGTTATGGCGGGCGTGCTCGCGCGCCAGAGTCTTGGAAAGCGCCACAAGACCGCCCTTGCAGGCGGAATAGACGGCTTCACCGGAGGAGCCGCCGCGGGCCGCATCCGAAGCGATATTCACGATGCGGCCGGACTTGCGCTCGGACATGCCGGGCAGCACTGCATGGTGCATGTGCAGCGCGCCGGTCAGGTTGATGGCGATCAGCTTGTCCCACTCGGTCGGCACGGTCTTGACGAAAGGCTTGAACACGTCCCAGCCGGCATTGTTCACCAGCACGTCAACGGGGCCAAGCCGGGCTTCGGTGGCGGCTACTGCAGCATCGACCTCGGCGCGGTTGGTGATGTCGCACTTGAAGGCGGCTGCGTTGCCACCTGCGGCCGTGATGCCGTCCACCACCTTTTGGGCCGCTTCCAGGTTCATGTCGAACACGGCCACTTTGGCCCCTTCAGATGCAAAGCGGCTGCAGGTCGCCCCGCCAATGCCACCCCCACCGCCGGTCACGATCACGGTCTTGCCATTCAGATTGCGCATTTCTAACTCCTTGGAAACTCGGTTTGCTTGTTACCGGACGATACGTCCGGCACCACAAATTAGGACAATATATTGTCATAGTTTATTGCACGATGGCCGCGAAGTCAAATGCCACTCTTCATCCAATACTAAGTATTTACCCTATAAAATTGGATTTTTCTGAAAGAAATAGGTCGACCGGGATCGCGTTTGAAGTTTTTATTAGGACAATAGATTTCCGTTATTTGATCGGCGACCGGGGATTCTTCAAGGCTTGGCAATTCGGCAGGAGCGACCGATTCGAATGTGATGTGGCGCGACATCTGCCGCAATTGCGCTGCGTCATTGATCATTCAATGTTTCCAGGAGACGTGGGCCTGGAGACTCGCGCCTGCGAATGCTACGCTGTGGTCAAGAAAGAACTGGACCGGTTGTTGATCGACGTAAGCTATCCAGCGGATAGCAGCCTGTCGACCCAGGCAGCTTCAGCAAACTGATCCAGGAACCAGCTTGCCGGGAGCAAGTGTTTTAACTAATGGTAAGTAGAAAGCTTGCCGGCCTTTGGGCTCGGCCGTGAACGGCCGGTTCCGACGAAATCCAAAGTCGGCTTTCGACGTTCCGCTGGGTTTCATGTGCTCCGGGCGAACGTTGAGTATGTGTGGCGCTTGCGGCTATAGAAGTTGAAAAATGCTTCACGTAACCACCACCGTCAACAAGAGACCTGAAGCCGGTATGGCCCGTAGAAGCTGCTCGACAAGGCCGCCACTGTCAAGACACGTTGCTGACATTCGGCTTTCCCTATTGCGGTCGTTCACGGTTGGCCTTTTGCTTCATAGATGAGGACCGTATTTCTCCCTGCGTGTTTGGCCTGATACATGGTTGCGTCAGCCCACTTCAAAATATCGTCCTGACTCGCTTCATGATCGATGAAGACCACCACACCGATAGTTGCAGTGCAATGATGCTCACTCCAACGCTCACTCAATGCCATGAAGCTGGCCATGTGCAACCACAATGTTGCTGTCTAAAAATTCGGTGATCGCATCGCCAATTTCAGACAGTCAGCGAAAGCGAAAATACTTCAGGTACTGTGTTTGGCGCTGACGGGTAACGTGAAATGCATCCGCGTACCCTGGCCCGGGCTGCTTTCCGCCCGGATGTTGCCACCATGGGCCTCCACAATGCACCGCGAGATATACAGGCCCAAGCCCAGTCCACGCCGGTCGTTCTTGCCGACCTGCCAGAACCGCTCGAAAATGGCCTCTAGCATCGCTGCGGGGATTCCTTGACCGGTGTCGGCCACGCAAAATTCAAGCAACTCTCCGACGGGTTCGCAGTGGACGCGGATACTGCCACCCTTGGGAGTGAACTTGATCGAATTGGTGATCAGGTTGGCGAGTACTTGCAGCATACGATCGTGATCGAATTCCGCCAGAAAAGGTTCTTGTACATCCCGGACCGCGAGGGACACTCCCCTTGCCGATGCCGTGATCTGAAGGGCCCCTACCGCCTCAACCACCAGAGAGGCAGCGTCGCCCTGAACCCTTTGCATGGCGAGTTTGCCGGCATCGATGCTGGCGACGTCAACCAGATCACCAATCAGGCGGTTCATGCGCGCGCCGTAGCGCTCGATACGCGTTGTTTCAAGCAACAACCGCTCGCGGTCACTGTGTTTCTCAAGTTTCTGGGCAAGAAACTGCGAACTCACCACGATTCCGTTCAGGAGATCGCGCAGGTCGTGGGAGACCATGGCAAGGAAATCGTCTCTGGTGGCGAGTGCGTCGTCGGAGCGGGCGCGCTCCGTGAGCAGATATTGATCGGTGGCGTCGCGCTCAAGCGGCAAAAGCCGCGTCAGCATGCGGGCCCTCGCGTCGCGCTCGCGGCGCTCGGTCTTATCGGCCTCAGCTCGTTCATCACGCAGGGTTGAGTCTTCGACCTCCCGATCCTCAGCAATTACGGTTTGAATGTCGTGCGGTGCCGTGGCGTCCGCCGTGTGGTCTGCCTTTTCGCGTGCTGCAACCAGAACAGCGTCGGCGTTTTCCCGGGCGTGTTTCACGACTGAGTCAGCGCGCTTTTCTGTGGCTACTTGGTTCCGAGTCATCTCCCGATCAGCTTCTTCGCGTTCTTCGCGCAGGCTGACGTCGGTCAATTCGCGCTCGGGCGATTCCTGTGTATTTGAAGTTGGCATCATAGAGCCTTACTCACGTCGACGTTTGCGAACAAATAAAATCCAGTTCCATTTCAGTGAAAAATCCCTTGTATGAAGATGTATTACTCATAAGTCAGTAATTTAGCGGACATTTATTGCCAATTTCAGATTTTTGCTTTATGCTATGCGGCATGAAGCGAGATGGACGTACTTTGGCTCA